>BNJV01002832.1_pt1 | contig 254964 bp, 271 predicted proteins | sample 8540591 | NCBI WGS metagenome assembly BNJV01 (sample SAMD00202457, study PRJDB9452) | human saliva metagenome | host: Homo sapiens
ACAGTCACTTTACATATAGAGTTAGAATTAGAGTTATATCTAAAAAAAGGCATATTACAACACACCATGCATGAACCGACCCCTTAATGTTAGACCAAAAATCTTAACGTTAAGGAGGTCGGTTTTTCTATGGCAAAATATAGCCTTATATTTAAATTAAAAGTCGTTACCGCATATCTAAATGGCGAGGGTGGATATGAGTATTTAACTAAGAAATATGGTTTAAAGACTACATCACAAGTTCGTCGTTGGATTAGTGCATTTAAAGAATTTGGTAAAGATGGTTTGTGTCGAAAGCGAAATAATACAAGATATACTTCAGAATTTAAGCTAGCTGTGGTAGAGTCATACTTAACTAGTGAATTATCGTATCGGCAAATTGCATTACAATACGGGCTGAATAATCCTTCATTAATAGCTCGCTGGAAATCGGAGTTTATGAAATATGGGACCAATGCTTTTGTCGAGCGACCGAAAGGACGAATACCTACCATGAGTCGAACAGATGAAAAAGCAAAGATTAGCACACATACTAAATCTCGTAACCAAAAGAAGAAAAAAGAATTAACACCAGATCAAGCTCGTATTTTAGAACTGGAAAAACAATTACGCTATGCTCAAATAGAGAACGCCTATTTAAAAGAATTGAGGAGATTGCGCATCGAGGACGCTCGAAAAATGAAAGAGCAGCAAGAATCATTAGCAGTCTCCGAAGAGAATTCAAACTAACTGAGATTCTTGCTGCCTTACGTTTTCCAAAAGCAACATATATGTACTGGCAACAGCGCTTTGACCAAGTAGATCCAGATCTACAAATACGAATAGCTATTGAAGATATTCGTAAAGACCATCCCCACTATGGATATAGAAGATTGTTACCCTTGTTACAATCACGAGGTATTGTTATTAATAAGAAACGATTGCAACGAATTATGCAAAAGTTCAATTTGCAAGTAATAGCATTTTCTCGTAAGAGCCGAAAATATAACTCATATAAAGGCGTTAGAGGACGGATTGCACCTAATCGCATTAAGCGTAGATTCCATTGTAATCAACCACATCAAAAAATTACTACAGATACAAGTGAATTTAAGTATTATGAATTAGATGCAAATGGTGCTTTGAAAGTTAGAAAACTATACTTAGATCCATTTATGGATTTATATAATCTTGAAATTATCAGTTTTAGTATAAGTCCTACACCATCAGCTGAGGCTATACTTTCAGCACAACAACAGGCGATTGAAAGACTGCTGATGCTAAGTATCGGCGGACATTTCATTCTGACCGTGGTTGGGGTTACCAAATGAAAGCGTATCAACATAATTTAAAAGTGCATAATATATTCCAAAGTATGTCTAGAAAAGGTAATTGTCTCGACAATTCACCAATGGAAAATTTCTTTGCCATCTTAAAACAAGAGATGTATTATGGCAATACTTTTCATAGCTATGCTGAGTTAAAAATGGCGATTGAAAACTATATTATGTATTACAATACTAAACGAATTAAGGAAAGATTGAACTGGCTAAGTCCAATTGACTATCGTTTAGCTACTACTGCAGCATAAAAAATTCCGAGCAACCAGTTTAGGTTACTCGGAAATAAAAGTCTAACTTTTCGGGGTCACTACATTCACGAGCAGGCAATTAATCAATTAGAATGCTGGAATAATCGCACCATTATAATGCTCTTCAATGAACTTCTTAATTTCTGGAGATTGTAATGCTTTCGCTAATTTTTGAATAGCTGGTTTATTTTCATCACCAGGGTTAACAGAAAGAAGATTTGCATATGGAGAATCCGCTTTTTCTACGAATAAACCATCTTTTGTAGGGTTAAGACCCGCTGTCAATGCATAGTTTGCATTAATGACTGCCGCATCCAAATCTTGAATAGAGCGAGGAATTTGAGCCGCTTCTAATTCTGTAATTTGGATATTTTTAGGATTGCTTGTCACATCAAATGGTGTATTTGTCAAACCTGTTGGATCTTTCAATGTTACAAGACCAGCGTTTTGCAACAAGAGAAGTGCACGTGCACTATTTGTTGGGTCAGATGGGATAGCTACTTTTGCGCCATTCGGTAAATCTTTCAAGTCTTTAATTTTTTGAGAATAAATAGCTAACGGTTCGATGTGAACAGGTGCAAAGCTTACGAAATTTGTACCATGATCTTTGTTGTAGTTATTTTGGTAAGGCACATTTGCAAAGAAGTTTGCATCTACTTCATGACTAGACAATGCCATGTTTGGTTGAATATAATCTGTAAATTCAATGATTTGTAAATCGACACCTTCTTTAGCCAAAATCGGCTTAACTTGTTCTAATATTTCTGCATGAGGCACTGGGTTTGCAGCCACCTTCAATACTTCTGGTTTAGAACCACTAGAACTATCATTATTCGTAGATGACCCACATCCACTAATCAATAATGCTGCACCTAATACAGCCGTTGCAGCAAAGTCAAATAATTTATTCATACAGGACCTCCTATATAGTAAAATACGATAATCATAACGCATCAATTATAAATGATATGTTCACAGTATATCATTTTAATTCCTACTAGAATAATAGATAATTAATATGGTTAGCTATTACTTATTTATATATCTAAATATATCGAATTATCTTTTTATTTATAAATAATTTTACTCTATAATGTTATAATAACTATTAATGAGTCATATATTTCATTAACTGTAATTGATTTATCCATTAGTATGGATCATGTAGGAGACCTATGGAACTGACAGATATTCAAATTCCTAGCGATTTGCGCGACTGTTCTCTCACAGAACTCGAGGTCATCGCACAACATATACGCAATTTAATCATCCATAGAACATCACACATTGGCGGTCACATTGGTTCATCTTTAGGAGCCACTGACATTATTGTTGCCTTGCATCATGTGTTCGACCTTGATGATGCTCAATTTATATTTGATATTTCCCATCAAAGTTATGCTCATAAGATTTTAACAGGCCGTCACGAAGGCTTTAAGAATAAGGACAAATTTCACACCGTATCCGGTTATAGCAATCCTGATGAAAGCACTTACGACGCATTCCACTTAGGTCATGCTTCCACAAGCCTCAGTTTGGCTTGTGGGCTCATGATTGGACGCGATTTACAGCATAAAACGCATCCAATTATTACTTTAATCGGCGACGGAGCGCTCTCTGGTGGCGAGGCTTATGAAGCATTAAATCATTTAGCTACAATGTCCTCTCAATGTTTGATTATCATCAACGACAACGACCAAGCTATTGCGGAAAATCACGGCGGTTTGTACAGCCATCTTCAACAATTGCGCGAAACTAATGGTGAAAGCCCTAATAACATCTTAAAGCTCTTGGCTTTTCATATCGTTACATCGACGATGGCAATTCGCTAAGGTCCCTAGTCCATGCGATAAAAGACTGTAAAGGCGAGATAACGCCAACAGTGCTCCACATCCATACGACAAAAGGATACGGTTACGACAAGGCCATATCAAATCCCGAAGACTTTCACAATCCATCTGGTTTTGATATTCACACAGGGGAAACAAAAAAACGCTATACTAACAGCTATGAATCTATTGTGGCAAAGCAACTTATTGATACACTAGAGCAAAATAAAGCTGCCTGTATCGTTACGGCTGCTACACCTGGCGGATTCTGCTTGACGAAGGATATACGAGAAAAATTAGGTGCTCAATACATCGACGTAGGCATTGCAGAAGAGCATGCTACGACATTACTTGCTGGCATTGCACACAACGGGGGCACGCCAATTTTACCGATTTACAGTACATTTTTACAACGCGCCTATGATCAAATCATAAATGACCTATGTATTAACAATAGCAATGCACTAATCCTCGTATACCGCGCGTCCATTTATGGTAACAAGGATATGACACACCTTGGGTTCAACGATATTACCATGATCGGTAACATGCCAAATCTCATGTACCTAGCACCTACAACGGTAGAGGAATTAGAATCTTCCATTCGTTACGGATTAGAACACCACAATCATCCTATCGCCATCCGTATTCCGGTAGGAATACCAATCAACGATACAGCTCAATCCAATACAATAGATAAGCCTGTAACATCGTATGATATAACTCAATCTGGTAATACAATTGCCATCATAGGTGTCGGTAATTTCTACCATAAGGCTGTCGAACTAAGCCATGCAATACGTGAGGTAACACATATCTCACCAACCATCGTAAAACCACTTTGCATTTCTAGTTTGGACACCGATACTTTGAATGAATTAACAAAGGACCACCATATCGTCATCACCTTAGAGGACGGTGAACTCGAAGGTGGCTATGGTCAAAAAATTGCTAGCTATTATGGAAAAACGGCCATGAAGGTCTTAAACTATGGTATTTCCAAACAATTCTACGACCGTTACAAACCGGAAGATGTATTACATCAAAATCATTTGGATATAGCTCAAATTTTAAATGATATACGAACCATACAACATTAATTCAATACAGATATGACAAAACGCTCAGTTTAAAACTGAGCGTTTCTTGTATATATTCTATAATTTCATTATATCTGCAAACGTGCCTACGTTGACGAACATATGATGCGTAGTTCTAAGCATTTGTACCATTAAAATAGCCCCCGTCCCCTCGCCCATAGCCATTTGAGCTTGAATAGGAACCATATCTCGGGTAAGGCCAACCTCCGCCAACGCTATATCCATACCTCGTTCTCTTGAATGATGGGATGGTAATGCATAGTCCACAACTTGTGGATTTATATGCGTAGCACAAGCTGCCGCTACGGCCGTAATAAAACCATCAATGACAAATGGAACACGATGCTCTGTACAGGCTATCATGGCACCGGTAATGGCCGCAATATCAAATCCTCCTACACGAGCTATTATGGTATGAACCCTATCAATTTCATTTGACACATCCAAATAATCCTGATGAAAGTCTAATACTTGTCGCACAAAATCAATCTTACGCTTCATCAAATCCGGCTTATCAGGCCATGATCCAGGACCGACTGTTTCCTCTGGAGTAGCCTCCGTCAATGCAGATAAGACACAGGCAGATGTCGTAGTATTCCCTAGCCCCATTTCTCCAAAGAAAACAAATTAATTTTTTGTGCTACGTAATATTCTACCCGTTCATACCCAGCTTGAAAGGCAGCATTAAACTCTTCGGATGTCATAGCTGGACCATGCAAGATATTCTTTGTGCCTTTTGCAACCTTACAATCAACACCAATACCATCCTCTGAGGCAATCCCTACATCGACAACCTCATAAGGAATAGTATTGAATTTACAAAATAGTGTAGCAGCTGTATTCCCAAGCACCATATTTCGAGACTGCTTCTGTGTTACTTCATAGTTATAACCTACATAGCCTTCCATATTGCACCCATTATCGGCGGAAAATATGATGTGCTGCGGTCTGATTTCACTGTCAATACAGCCCCAAGCAGTACAGATTCTACGAAAATAAGTTTCCCACAGTCCTAGACCACTAGGAATAAGGCATTTAGGTTGGAGGAATTTATTCAATTCTTTATCAAATGAAGCTATTTCATTATCTTTCATTTTTAATCGTATTACCTTGTCCATATAAATCTAGGAAATTTTTAAGTACCCTACCTGTTAATCCCCATATTGTATATTGTTTATAGGGATAAAAATAAACCGAGTAATTTTGACGAATCTTCCAGTCTATTTGATATCCCTCTAATAGGTGGAATGGAAAGTCTCGCAACGGTTTTGTACCAATATCCAAATGACCTACAGTAGGTTCCATTTCAAGTAAATACGACAATGGCACCGTAAAAATTTCTCCTACTTCGTCTGGGTTTGGATTAAACTCAGATGTATGTAAACGTACGGCCACTGCATGTAGTTTCACGCCAATGGCAGAGACTAAACAATCTAGAGGTCCCAGTACTTCAATTTGACTTGTATCGATTCCTAGTTCTTCCGAGCATTCACGAATGGCCGCATCAGCTCCTGTTTTATCAGTGCTTTCACAATGTCCACCAGGAAAGCTAATTTCACCAGGCTGTCTACGTAAGGTCTGACTACGCACAGTAAATAGGACATGATCCTCACCATCAACTTCAACTAATGGCACTGCCACCGCAGCCGTTATAACATCAATATCTGTGGCCACTTGTGGATCTCGTCCATTTAAGTATGCGCTCAATTGTCTATCCATAGTCATCCCCCTTTTCTTCATTATACCAATAATCATTTTCCAGAAAACAGTAGAAATAGCACAATATTATATTTTTTTATTTGAAAGCAAAATAGGTTGCCTCACATATAAGAGGCAACCTATTTATATATTATGCTTTTGTAAAGTACAATCTACGCACCTTGGAATTGAGGCATATCATCATGAGAGTCAGGATCGTCTAATGTACCTTTCAAATCATTATCAACCATGGCACATACAGATGCATCGGACCAAACGTTTCGGCCGTTTCAATCATGTCGATAATCGTATAGATTGGCAAGATAATACCAAGTAAACCGATTGGCGCGCCAATGGAGCTCATCAAGGATAATGTTAAGAAATAGCAACCCATTGGAACCCCTGCATTACCGATGGCTGCAAGAACAGCGATGAAGAGCCAAGCTACCATAGTACCAGCTGTTAGTTCAATGCCTGCATTTTGCATTACAAACAAGGATGTAACAAGAATGAAAGCTGCGCAACCATTCATGTTAATTGTTGTACAAATTGGCAATACGAAACGCGCTACAGAAGGATGTGCTTTCAAATTGTCTTCTGCAGATGCTAATGTTACAGGCAATGTAGCAGCTGAGGATTTTGTAAACAATGCAACAGCTACAGCTGGAGACATTTTGCGGAATACATCGATAGGGTTTAAGCCACGGAACAACAAGAACAATGGAATTACAATAAAGAATTGAATCAAGTTACCGCCGATTACAACAGCTGTGTATTTACCTAGTGCACCAACGATAACACCCGCTTCGATTTGTGCAGATAATTGACCTGCAAAAGCAAGGATGCCGATTGGTAAAACGTAAAGTAAGCCTCTAATCAATGTGAATAGTAATTCTTGTAAACCGAATAACACCTTCAATACTGCTTCGCGGCCTTCTGTACGAGGCATGAAAGCAAAAGCTAAACCAACAGAAGCAGAAATGAACATAACGGACAATACGTTACCTTCTAAATACGGTTTCAAGATATTGTTAGGAATAACGGATAAGAAATGGTCGTAATATGTTACGTGACCTAATTTTTCAGGTACTTGCGCTGCACCGGCACCGATTACATCAAGTGGTAAGTTGCCTGGCGCAATCCAAAGGAATAAACCAAGTCCAACGGCAGCCGCACAAATTGTTGTTAACAATGTATAAGTAACTGCATGACCAAAGATACGTCCTGTATCCTTCTTAGCACCCAACATGGATAATGTGGTAATAACTGCTAGTGACACAGTAGGTATTGCGATAAATTGGAATAAATGTGTAAACACTGCAGCAATGAAATTAAATAAGTCATTAAGAACAGGAATATGTTGCCATCCTAAGATAGCACCAATGATAAGTGCACCCATCCATAAAATAAATTGACGTAATTTGCCTTGACCACGACTTTTCAAGGTAATCTCTTGCGCTAAGGCATCAACATTTTTGTTATTTTGGTCTGCCATAAAAACACCTCTCTACTAATAAAACTACTAGAGACTAATAAAGAAACCCCAGCCCTAGGGGCTGGGATAATTAATCACATCCGAGTCTCTTTGTAAAACCCATTATAAAGATATGTTTTAAATATGTCAATTACAATATGTGAATATATTGTAATATGTTCAAATATTATTCCTACTTTTATATAGATGCTCTAGTAAAATCTAGTGCCAAAAGTCTATATCCATAGTAATCATACGGGTTCGCTCTGGATTAAACATAAAATAAATGACTCTGGGCTGGTCCTGATCAAAATTATGGTAAACAACATATACCACGTATTTCTCTGCTGACATCCGAGTACTATAATAATAATCTGAGTCAGGATCATCACCAACACTCTGTGTACCATTAATTAACCATGAAAATAATTTCCAGTTTTGTCGTCGAATGGTAATAACCTTATAGTAATCGTCCACATCACTAAATAATACACTTCTATCTTTCGGCTGCTTGAACTCACGAAGCAACTTAACTGTAGTATCTTTTTCCCTACCATTTATAAACGAATACCAAGCATTAGATTTAACAGATTCCTCATACTGTGAAATCGTAGCCTTATCACCATCTAATACTAAACAGCTTTGATTTCCACCTATTCCAATTACTTCTGCAGAAGAAATCACTTTCAAACTCTCCGGTAAAGACTTAGGTGTTTGTAATGGAGTCGGAATATACCCCGCCTTAGATGAGGGCCATGTAGAGTGCCATCGTTGTGTATCATAATGGGATATCCCCACAGCAGAAAATACTAAAGTAACAGCTAATGTAGGAAGCATACATAGAAAAAAGATTACATAAAAATATGTTAAAAATCTTTTTCGTATAGCTGCCTCACTATCAAGCACTCCACACTTTTCAAGCAATAAGACAATCGTAGCTATTAATAAAATCAGATAGTATAACCCAGAGTATGAGATATAATCCGATAATAAAAATGTTAATATCCATAGAATTATAAAAAACCATATGCTCTTTCTATAAGGCGCACCTAAAAATAATTCCTTTAGATACATTACACACTGTCGCATTTACTCTCTCCACAACCAAATTTATCCAAGGCCTTATTGGCCTACTTAGACTGATAAAATATAGCTCGTGTTCCATCATTACTAATTAAAAGTTCCACAAAATGAGGCCTTTTTGTATTACCATCATCAACAAATACATATAGTCTATGATCCTGAGTAGAATTATATGTATCCTTAACTACTGTTTTTGTTTCTTTTCGAGGTGCAAAGCGCAACCACTCTATAAAATTCCTTTTTGATAAATTTAGAGGTTCTTCCTCGATACTATCTATAACGTAATAACTATCAGGATGAGATATAAAACGCTTTACCTCCCCACTTTCTAAATCTAGTAACCTATAATATCTATCAATCTTAGCCATATAGGATGCATGTTGTTTTGCAATTGCCTCATATTGCGCAATTACTTTAGGATTCCCTTCTAACACTACATAACGATAAGGATACGCAGTGGCCCAGGCCACATCCGTTCGTACCATAGATACCTTATCAATACCTTCCGGAAGCTGTTCAGGAGATTTTAGTCCCTCTGGTAATTCACGATTATTAGGCCAACCCCTTTTCCAATCAGTTGTACTATACTCAAAATCCTCAATTTGATCGAAGCTTGTATTAATATCATATTTAAGCCAATCCGCAACAAGTCCAGCTAAACACAAATTAAATATAATAAATACGCAGCAAGTCAATTTAACATGTGTTTTTTCAGATAAAGCATGTTTCTTAAACCAATCATATTGTAATAATAAACTCAATACTATTGCTATGCCAAATACAATATATGTTATAGGGGCTATATTAAATAGCATTGCTACTATAAATAGTATAATTATATATGCAGTTAATAAGCCATGAAATCCTTGGAACAAACTCTCTCCTATTATAACGACAATTACAACATCTTTTTGTACAATACTTCTATATCGTTACGACTTACTTCAGCCACTGTATTAGCAATATTCCCTGCAGCTACTACGTATACATTATCTACAAGCCAAGAAATATCCTTTTTAGTAAATCCTAATTCTGTAAGGTTTGTGGTAAGGTCTAATTCATGCACCACAAGGCGTAATGCTTCACCCAACTCAGAACCATCACCATGGTTGAATATACGTGCCAATGCATTAAATTTTTCAGGGTTAGCACTCCATGTGTATTCCACTACAACAGGTTCAATAACTGCAAGACCAACACCATGGGTAATATCCTTAAGGCCACTAGCAGGGTGTTCCATACCATGGCCTAGTGTAACGCCTGCCGTGTTAATAACCATGCCTCCAATAGTACTAGCCAATGTAACGGACTCCCATGCTTTTGTAAGTTGTTTTTCATTGAGAATAGATGGTTTACCTTCAACCGTTGCTTTCACATGTTTATATAGTGGTACTAGATATTGTGCTAGCAATGTTACTGCATAATGAGCTAGCGCATCGGTGAAAGGTTGCGCTGTTTTAGATGTGTAGGCCTCAATGTTATGGCACAATGCATCGAAACCAACAGATGCTAACACATGCGGAGGCATAGTCCCCATTACAGCGGGGTCCACGATGGATACCTTAGGCACGATGGCATTACAGCGCAAAGATTTCTTATCTCCTGTTTCAGGGTTTGTAAGGACACCGAAGCCATTACCTTCAGAACCTGTACCACAGGTAGTAGGAATGACAATAAGAGGCAATGCATTATCACTCGTTTTGCGGTTGAAGATATAGTCGTTAATATTCCCATCGTTAACAGCCATAAAGGCAATACCTTTTGCACAGTCCATAATGGATCCGCCGCCAATAGCAATAACCATATCACAGCTTTCTGATTTAGCTAAAGCAGCCCCATCTAACGCAGTTGTAGTCAACGGATTGGCATCTACTTGATCAAAGAGAACATGGTCAATATGAGCCGCATCAAGCTTTGCCACAACGCGATCATATAAGCCAGATTTTTTCGCACTACTGCGACCAGTTACAATAAGTGCTTTTTTGCCGTATGGTGCAGCAAATTCAGCAACACCATCTACTTTATTCCAACCAAATTGGATATTTACAGGTAAAAAGTACGAAAATTCCATATAAACGACCTCTTTTCTTTACATCTTTATACCTTTATCGTAATGTACCTAAAAACGTTCGTCAATATATTAAAACAGCAGCACCTATATGTAGCACTGCTGTTTACTGATTTAAATTACATCTAATACATGCTTGGCAAATTCCATTGCTGCCTTGCAATCATCTTCATTTGGATGGACTGCCGCTTGTTTATGACGTGCATCACGGTCAGCCGATTGGCCATGACTATGCCCTTTGGGAAACATTTTATACATCATCTCTATAACCTTAGAGTCAACCTTACCCTGGCAGATGAAAGTATCTACCGGCACTACTCCTTCTGGCAAGCAAGCTGCTGCATTAATCAGACTTTGCTTAGCATGCTCCATTTGTGGAGGCACGCCAGCCGTTGCAAACAACGCAATATGTGGATTATGTAATGTTCCCAGTACATCGCGAGCTTCTTTATTAGCGGTCCCCTTATCAACCCAGAAGCCTGCAAACACCAAATCATAGGATGCTATATCTGAGGGTAGTTCAGACATAGATACGCAAGGTGTACCTACTGGCAGTACGCTAGTAATAGCCTCTGCCACTTGTTTTGTATTTCCCGTAAGGGACGAATATATAACGATAGACTTCATGTCTTACCTCCTATTATAAAGATATATTTATTATAAATCATATAGTATCTATCTATAATAAAATTAATCACATACTACATCGATAAATTTAATCTAACTATATTGATAAATTTAAAAAAGTCAATATTGAATGTATAGAATTTTTTTCCGCTATAATCATTATATAATGTATTTAACAAACAAGAAAACTACCATATATTGTAGTTTTCTTGTTTTTCTGAGTAGAACTAGTTTGAAGGGTTAACTCTGATTTACGCTAGTTCTATAGTTAATTTTAGATAAATTTACAATGTAAGGGGAACCATAATGGAGATTATGATCAAGAAACGGGATGGCCATTTTGAACCGCTATCCGTAGAGAAAACGAAACGAATGATTGCCTTCGCATGCTTGGGGTTAGATTCTTGTGATCCACTAGAATTGGAAATGGATGCAAAGTTACAATTCGTTGATGGCATGACGACTAAAGAAATTCAAAAAACTTTAGTACAAACAGCGATCGAAAAGGTTATCTCTAAAAAAGACGACGGATTTGGTAACCAAGTCAATAAAATGAACCAAGATTGGCAGTTCGTAGCAGCCCGCCTTTTCTTGTTCGATCTCTATAAAGAAGCTGCTATCACGCGCCGTTATAAAGCATTCGGATACGGCAACTTCCCAAATCTTATACATATGCTTGTAGAAGAGAAAAAATACGCGGACTTCTTCGTTACAGAATATACACCTGAAGAACTTCAAGAATTGGGCGATTATATCAAGCCTAAGCGAGACTACCTCTTCAACTATGAAGGTCTTAAATTGTTAGCTGACCGTTACTTGGTAAAAGGCTTCAATAAAGAAATCTATGAATTGCCACAAGAACGTTTCATGGCCATCGCTATGCACTTGGCATTGGTAGAAGGCGAAAACAAAGTAGAGTACGCTAAGAAATTCTACGATTTGATGAGCCAATTAAAGATGACAACTGCTACACCTACATTAGCAAATGCGGGTACACCATTCCATCAATTGTCCTCTTGCTTTATCTCTGGTGTAGACGATAATTTATGGTCCATTTACGATGTAAATAGCAAATTCTCCCGCGTATCCAAACACGGTGGTGCCCTTGGTATTTACCTTGGCAAGGTTCGTGCATTGAACTCCGATATCCGCGGTTTCAAAAACTCCTCTGGTGGTGTTATCCCTTGGATTCGCTTGTACAATGATACAGCTGTTGCGGTTGACCAATTGGGTAAACGTAAGGGTGGCGCTACAGTAACACTCGACATTTGGCACAAAGACTTCTACGAATTCGTAGAGCTTCGTACAAACAATGGTGATGACCGTCGTAAAGCTCATGATATCTTCCCTGCTATCTCCATTCCAAATATCTTTATGGAACGCCTATTAGCTCGTGAAAATTTCACCCTCTTCGACCCTCATGAGGTATTAACTGTGAAAGGCTATGCCTTAGAGGACTACTACGATACTGATGACAGTAGGAATTCACAAAACGCTACCTCGAATGTGAACAAGATTCTAACTTACATGGTATCGAAGTGCCAGCACTAGACATGATGAAAAAAATCATGCGCTCCGCTGTTGAAACAGGTACTCCGTTCATCTTCTTCCGCGACACTGTAAATGCTGCAAATTCTAACAAACATGCCGGTATGATTTACGCGTCCAACTTGTGCCACGAAATCGCACAAAACGTTGGCTTCACTAACCTTGCTGAAGAAATCATCAATGAAGATAGTACTATCACTACAAACAATTACAGGCGATATGGTTACATGTAACTTAAACTCCATCAGCCTGGGCCGCATTGCTGACGAAGAATTAGAAGAAAACATCGCGCTTCAAATTCGTATGCTAGACAATGTTATCTCTATCAATCAAGCACCTGTGCCAGAGTCTCGCATGACCTCTGATAAATACCGTGCTATTGGTCTTGGCACCTCTGGTTACCACCACTATCTAGTAAACCACAATATCCAATGGGAATCCGATGAACACATCGAAGCAGCGAATAAGTTGTTCGAAAACATCGCCTACTATTCCATCAAAGCTTCCATGGAACTAGCTAAAGAAAAAGGTGCTTATCCTGCGTTCAAAGGTTCCGAATGGGAAACTGGTGAATACTTCACGCGTCGTGGCTACACATCTGATCGTTGGAAACAATTGGCTGCAGACGTTGCAAAATACGGCATCCGCAATGGTTACTTGATGGCCGTAGCTCCTACTGGTTCTACTTCCAACATTGCGAATACAACAGCTGGTATCGACCCTATCTTCAAAAAATTCTTCATCGAAGAGAAAAAAGGTTCTTTCACTCCAAAAACTGCACCAGATTTGAACGATAAAACTTTCTGGCTCTACAAAGAGGCGCATACAATCGACCAACAATGGTCCATCAAAGCTTGTGGCGTACGTCAACGTCATATTGACCAAGCACAATCTTTCAACTTGTATATCACACCTCAAATGAAAGCAAAAGAAATTCTTGACCTGTATGTTGAGGCATACAAACAAGGGATTAAAACAATCTACTACATTCGTAACCAATCCCTTGAAATGGATGAGTGCACTAGCTGCTCTTCGTAATAATTAAAAATATCATTGCTATACTTTTCAAAAACTATGAATCTGATGACGGCCTATAGCAATATAGGTCGCATCATTATACAAAGAGGAGTCCTACTATGGATAAAAAACTGATTTTCAACGAACATGGTGAACGTGGCACGCAATCCATGATTGGTGGCAATACCACAAACCTTCGCGAGTGGAATCGTATCAAGTACGACTGGGCCAACCAAATGTACCGTACAATGCTCAACAACTTCTGGATTCCTGAAGAGATTTCCTTGAATGAAGATGTTAAGCAATTCCCATACTTAACAGATTACGAACGCCGCGCATTTGACAAAATTATTGCGTTCTTGAACTTCCTTGATTCCATTCAATCCGAAAACTTGCCTAACTTGAGCCGTTATATTACAGCATCTGAAGTGGCGTCCTTATTGAATATCCAAGCATTCCAAGAAGAAATTCACGCTCAAAGTTATTCCTACATTTGGATACTGTAACAAACCCTATTACACGTGACAAAATCTATGACGAATGGCGTACAGATAAAACGTTGCTTGAACGTAACCGTTTCATCGCAGATGCGTACCAACGTTTTAGCGATGACCCTAGCGAAGCAAACCTCATTCATACAATCATCGCAAACTATATCTTAGAAGGTATTTACTTCTACTCCGGCTTTAGCTTCTTCTACACATTGGCACGCCAAGGTAAAATGACAGCTACATCCACAATCTTCAAATACATCAACCGCGACGAAGTAACTCACCTTGTATTATTCCAAAACATCATCCGCGAGTTACGCCGTGAACGCCCTGACTTGTTCACACCAGAACTAGAAGCGAAAATTACTGACATGATTCGCCAAGGTGCAGAGAACGAAATCGCTTGGGGTCAATATATCACTGATGATAAAATCCTCGGCCTTAACAATGTTCTTATCGAACGCTACATCAAATACCTTGCAAACATCCGCTTAGAAGCAATCGGCTTACCTCATCTATATCCTGAAATCAAGGAAAACCCTATGGAATGGATTGAAAGCTTCTCCAACTTAAATAGTACAAAAACTGACTTCTTTGAAGCAAAAGTTACAAACTATACAAAGGCAGCGGCATTTGATTTTGATGATTTAGTATAAAAGAAACTCCTACCCAAAAGTTCCACCGGCTATTTCTGTCCCTTCAGGACAGGCCAAAGTCACTTTTGGATAGGAGTTTCTTTTTTGTGCCTATTATCCCCAACACCACCCTCATCAAAATAGTTGATACATGGTAATACATTATAAAAAATAACCATACATTTATACGCAATAAGGACCTACACGATACATATCTTCAGCGCCCCGTACATGTAATGGAATATCATCTTTTTACGAATTAAGCAATCGTGGCTTTGTATCCACCCTATCTTGATTACCAACTTATGATTAATACTCTATTAAATCAACTGTCCAGTTGGTTGACTGTAGTAAATTATCTAAAGTACGGATTTCCTTAGAGATTATATCTGCTGTTTTTTGTAGCTCGCTAACATTTACAGTTGCTATCATTTTAATTTCCGAACCACGGGCACGATAATTAATAGCACTTGCGCTATCTGCTAATGCACGATATGCAGATAAACGCATAATTGCACCTTCTTTTTCCGCTATAATTTGCGTTAAAGAGCGCCCTTCAACAATAGTTGCACAGTTAGTAAGATTAATATCTTTAATAAGTTGTTGAAATCTAGCAATTGCCGCTTCTAGTTCTTGCATCAACACTGTAGGGTCTTCATTAGATCTTTCCCCTTCTTGTACTAAACTATTTTGATTTAAACGGCCTTGCAAGTCACTAATTTTCTTATTTAAATCAGCTCGTTCCTGTAATGCTTCTGCAAGTTTCATGGTTGCACCTCCTGCGAATATCAATCAATACATACCTTTATCTTGATTATATTTCTAATAATACTAAACTGCAATATTATAGCTGTTTCCTCATCATCACATGAGGACAGCCTTCATCAAGGTATTCCTCTCCTTCAGCCACATATCCAAGAGACTCGTAAAATGGTTTTGCCTGCACTTGAGCTGATAAGGAACATGTTTTAAATCCATTTCTCCGAATACCATTTTCTGCAGCATGCATAATTTTTGAGCCTAAGTTTTGACCTCGATATAATTTGCGTACCGCCATACGTCCTATATGAGCATCTCCTTCTATATCACTTGGGAAAAACCTACAAGTACCAACAGCTTTTCCATCTATAAATAAAAGCACGAATTTTGCGGTTTCATCAATTTCATCAAATTCATTTTCAAAGCCTTGTTCTTTCATGAACACATCTGTGCGAATTTGTTTAATATCATCGTTAATTGTATTTAAAATTTGAATAATCATAACTCTCCTTACCGATTAGGCTATATATTACTAGTATCTTTCACCTTTAATTCTACCACTGATATAAAGGCAAAGGAATGTTAAATAACTTTTTCTATAGAATTTCGCATCTTTTTTTAAAAAAAGTACTTGCATAAAATTCTCAAATGGGTTTATACTGTACACATCAAATTTAGAAAGGAGCAACAATAAGATGACTAACCAAATTAGCACAGTAGCAAAACAATACTTTTATTGGTTCTTTATCCAACGTACGGGTAAGGAACTATTTGAGCTACGCTAATTTAGAAATCATCAATCGTTGCTTAGAATAGTAAAAGGGTTACCCGTATTAGAATACGGGTAGCCCTTTTTTATTTGCTATCCCGTATGGTTGGCCCCACTATTCGCATTGTTATTTGAGGAGGACTTATTATGATCATCACATTAAAAACAACAGCTACAGAAGCAGAGGTAACAAAATTATGCAATGAATTAGAAGCGAAAGGTCTTGTTATCCATCCAGTAGAAGGGGCCCACTATAATATCTTAGGTCTTATCGGCGATACAGCATCCCTTGATTCCCGTCAAATTGAATCTCTTGATTTCGTAGATAAAGTAACACGTATTCAAGAGCCTTTCAAAAAGCAAACCGTAAATTCCACCCAGAAGATTCTGTTATCAATGTAGGCGGTGCACTTATCGGTGGCGGTCACTTCGCTGTAATGGCTGGTCCTTGCTCCGTTGAAACACCAGAACAAGTACTCGCATCCTGCCAAGCATGTAAAGATGCAGGTGCCACAATCCTTCGCGGTGGCGCTTTCAAACCTCGTACATCTCCATACTCCTTCCAAGGCATGGGCCCTGAAGGTTTAAAACTTTTAGAATTAGCAAAAAAAGAAACTGGTCTTCCTATCGTATCCGAAGTTATGGATATTTCCCAATTACAATACTTCGACAATGTAGACATGCTTCAAATCGGTGCTCGTAACATGCAAAACTTCACACTTTTAAAAGAAGTGGGCAAATTGAAAAAACCTGTATTGTTGAAACGTGGTCTATCTGCTACATACGAAGAATGGTTAATGGCTGCTGAATACATCATGTCCGAAGGTAATGATCAAATCGTATTATGCGAACGTGGCATTCGTACATTCGAACCTAAAACACGTAATACATTAGACGTAACAGCAATTCCTATGATGCACGAACTATCTCACTTGCCAATCATCATGGACCCTAGCCATGCTGCAGGTATGAGCCGTATGGTTCGCCCACTTTCACTTGCATCCGTAGGCGGCGGTGCAGACGGACTTATGATCGAAGTTCACAACGATCCATCCAAAGCATTATGCGATGGTCCTCAAGCATTACGCCCAGATCAATTCACTAGCCTTATGAAAGAAGTATTCGCATTGCGTAAAGCATTGGTAGAATGCACTAAATAATCTTAAATATCACACAAATAAGCTAGTATCCGTTATAATAGATACTAGCTTATTCTTTTAAGAAAGGACTTATTATGACTCGCCTCCATATCAACGCGTCTACCCCTTATGATGTCGTCATCGAAGCAGGGTCTCTAGAACGCATTGCCGATTATATTAAACCACTTAAACCAAGTTGCCGTGTTATCATCGTCAGCGATAGCAACGTGGCATCACATTATTTGGAATCTGTAAAGCAAGTATGACAGATGCTGGTTACAATGTATGTGACTATGTTTTTCCGGCTGGTGAAAGCTCCAAAAATGCACACCAACTCATCGATTTAGTAGAATATATGGCAGCTCAATCGTTAACACGCAAGGACCTTCTCATCGCGCTTGGCGGTGGTGTTGTAGGCGATATGGCAGGCTTTGCAGCGGCCACCTATTTGCGTGGCATTGACTATGTACAGGTACCTACCTCCCTATTAGCAGCAGTAGACTCCTCTGTAGGCGGTAAAACAGCCGTCAATCTTGAAGCTGGTAAAAACCTGTGGGGTGCTTTCAAACAACCTATTCTTGTCCTCTGCGATCCGGAAACGCTTAATACATTGCCAGATATGGAATGGAAAAATGGGTGCGGCGAAATCATCAAATACGGTTTCCTCGATGTACCAGGTTTATTAACTCAGCTAGAAAATAAGCCATTGATAACACACCGCGATAGCGTTAGTGCTGTCATTGCGCGCTGCGTTCAAGCAAAGGCAGATATCGTAGAGCAAGACGAACGCGAATCTGGCGTTCGCGCACTCTTAAACCTAGGCCACACCTTTGGTCATAGCATCGAAAAAGCGAGTCATTTCGATGTTCATCATGGTTATGCTGTTGCTATTGGTATGGTACTCATGGCACAAGGTGCTGTTAAACATGGAGAACTAGATGTTGAGGCTCTAGATAAATTAAAAACACTCATCGAAGCCCACGATTTGCCAACTACAACGACTGTAACAAAAGAAGAAATCCTAGCCGCTGCTAAGCACGATAAGAAAAGCGAAGGCGCTACTATTAAAATTGTAGTACCAACAAGCTATGGCCACAGCGAACTTAAGGTTGTTACCCACGAAGAACTTGCCACCTATTTAGACTAAGACGTAAAAGGAGATTTCTATGCATTCCGTAACGAACGCCATCCCTACAGGGACGATTGCGTCCATTCCAGCAAAGGCTCATGCACACCGTGCTTTAATTTGTGCAGCCCTTGCTAGCTCGCCCTCTACTATATTATTGAGCCGCACCTCTAAGGATATCGATGCAACGATGGACTCCTTGCGAGGCTTAGGTGCTCACGTAATATATAAAAATAAAGTTGTTACCGTTACTCCTGGCCCTGAGCCAACGAAGGGCAATATAGTACCTCACGAGTCAGGAACTACATTACGCCTTTTATTGCCGGTATCAGCGTCCATCTGTAATGATGTTGATGTAGATGCAAAAGGTCGTTTACCAGATCGCCCGCTAGAACCTATGCTCAGCGAAATGAAAGCTCATGGTGTAACATTCTCTCAAGATAAACCTCCATTCACTATGACAGGTCGTCTTCAAGGCGGTAATTTCTCCATGGTAGGTGATGTGAGTAGCCAATTCTTCTCTGGATTATTGTTGGCAGCCCCTCAAATCGGCTTATCTACCATCACGTCTACTACCCCACTACAATCTAGTGATTATGTAACATTAACGACGGAAACCATGCGTGATTTTGGCGTGGAGGTAGAGCATACGTTACCTGACACAAACATCAACGAGGCTTTCACAGTTCCATTTGGTGCATCCTTCATCGGTCGAGATAATTACCAAATCGAAGGCGACTGGTCTAACGCAGCAATCTGGATGGTGGCAGCCGGTATGACGGGCAAACCAATTACGATTACTGGTATGAACAAAAACTCTGTACAAGCAGACCGACGCATCATGCAAGTTATGATTGATGCTGGATGTGATGTTGTTTGGGATGGCATGAATGTAACGGTCACTGGTCGTGCTTCTAAACCGATTCATGCAGACCTCGAGCAAATGCCTGATATGTTGCCTGTTATGGCAGCCCTCGCTTGCTCTATTTCTGGTGAAAGCTCCTTTGTTAAGGGTGCTCGCCTACGCTTAAAAGAATCCGATCGTCTCGTAGCCGTTGCTAATCTCGTAAGAGACTTAGGCGGTACAGTGCGTGAAAAAGGCGATGACCTATACATCATTGGTAGTGGTATACTTAAAGGTGGACAAGGTGATTGCGTAAATGACCACCGCCTCGTTATGGCAGGTACATTAATGGCACTCATCAGTGAAAATCCTGTTACCTTAAAAGATAGCGAATCGATCACAAAATCCTATCCAGGTTTCTTCGAGGACTGGAACTTATTAGGAGGTGATGCTCATGGCATCTAATTTCGGTAAAACCATACAAGTATCTACCTTTGGCGCCTCTCACGGATATGCTATTGGAGGCATTGTAGAAGGCCTACCATGTGGCCAAACTATCGACACTGATGAATTACAAGCGTTCTTAAATCGTCGTGCGCCAGGACAAAATCAATTAACAACACAACGTAAGGAAGCTGATGCACCTGAGTTTTTAGCCGGTATGGTCGACGGTATGCTCAGTGGTTCCCCATTGGCATTTATGATTCGCAATACATCGCAGCATTCCAGCGATTATAATAACTTACGCGATATCCCTCGTCCATCTCATGCGGACTTTACAGCGCGCATGCGCTACGGCGACAAGGTAGATATGCGTGGTGGCGGCCATTTTTCAGCACGCCTTACAGCACCGCTTTGCGTAGCTGGTGGCATCGCCCTTCAACTGTTGCGCGAAAAAGGCATCGAAATCCACGGCCATTTAAAACAAGTGGGTACAATCCAAGATGCTCCTATCGATATGGTTCACCCAGATATGAAAGCACTTGCTAACATCGCTACAGAAGCAATTGCTATGGTTGATCCAGAAAAACGCAGTGAAGTTGAAAATCTTGTAATGCAGCTCAAAAAAGATGGCGACTCTACAGGTGGCATCGTTGAGGTTGTTGCTACAGGTCTACCAATTGGTCTTGGCAATCCAAACTTTGACGGAATCGAAAACCGCTTAGCTCGCGTTATCTTTGGTGTACCTGCCATTAAAGGCGTATCCTTCGGCGGCGGTTTTGACATGTGTGCAAAACTTGGTTCCGAAGTGAATGATGCTTTCACCATGAACGGTGACAAGATTACAACAACTACTAATAATAGCGGTGGTATCCAAGGGGGTATTACCAATGGTTTACCACTCGTTATGCAAGTAGGCATCAAGCCAACACCATCGATTTATAAAGAACAACATTCTGTATCGCTTTCACAAAAAGAGGACACATTGCTCACCATTCAAGGTCGTCACGACCCATGTGTGGCGCTTCGTGCAGTACCTGTTATCGAAGCCGTAACGGCCCTTGTTATTCTTGATTTCTTAGGAGATATTGACCATGAACTTAGATGAAGTACGCGTTAAAATTAACGACATAAACGACCAAATGCTCGCCCTATTTAAAGAGCGCATGGAACTCTCCAAGGATGTAGCGGCAGCGAAAAAAGAAATGAATAAAGCTATTTACGATGCTAAACGGGAGCGTGATATTCTCGACAAGGTCACAAAGGATGCAGGTCCAGACCTCGACCTATATGCACGCCGTTTCTTCGAGGCATTATTCAGTTTGAGCCGTACATATCAGTCTGAGCAATTATTCCAAGACAACGAATTTACCGTAAAAATGAAAGGCCATTGAGCAGTCCCCTACCTTGCCTCCACAACGAGGCAGCGTAGCTTGTGCTGGCGTGTTCGGCAGCAATGCGCAAGTGGCATGCGATAAATTATTACCACTTAGCCAAATTCACTACGTAACGGGCTTCCATGCTGTATTCGACGCTGTGGAGTCTGGTGAATGTCAATTCGGCGTATTACCTATTGAAAACAGTTCTAATGGTTCTGTAAAAGAAGTGTATGACCTTCTAGAAGAACGTAAATGCTATATCGTACGTGGTACACGCCTTTGGATTTCTCACGATTTACTCGTGAAAAAAGGCACAAAATTAGAAGATATTCATACTATTATCTCTCACCCTCAAGCGTTGGGCCAATGCAGCCACTTCTTAGAAAAATTAGAAGGCGTAGAGTTGCGTTCCTTTGATAACACAGCTCGTGCTGCACAGCTCGTAGCAGCCAGTGATGACCCAGGTGTAGCTGCTATCGCCGCACCTCAATGTGCGGACTTGTACAACTTGTCTCCATTGATGCGCAACATCCAAAATAGCGACAACAACTATACGCGCTTTATCTGCATCAGCAAGGACTTCCATGTGTATCCAGGAGCTAATAAAATCTCTGTGGTAACCACAGCAAGCCATGCGCCAGGTGGTCTCGGTACATTGCTTACCAAGTTTGCTAATATCGGTGTAAACCTTACAAAACTCGAGTCTCGCCCTATCGTAGGCCATAACTTTGAGTTCTTGTTCTACCTCGACTTAGAGGCATCCTTAGCGGATCCTAAGGTATTATCTGTTCTAGCAGAGCTTCACACATCACAAGATAAGTTCCGCTTGCTTGGTAATTATCCTGAAAACTAATATATTCATCACTACTAGTCCCTATAAGGGCATATATAGTACAATGAATATAGTTATAAAACTTCAATGGCTAATAGGTACCAGCCTATTAGCCATTCTATGTATATTGACCTAGGAGGTCCTATGAAATTTGGTTTACTTGGCCGTACGTTGGGCCATAGCTTCTCCCCTCGCATTCACAGTGCATTAGGGAATACAAATTATGAATTATTTGAGCGCGAACCGAGCCAGTTGCAAGAGTTCTTCGCTGATCCAGAACTACAAGGTATCAACATTACTATTCCTTACAAGGTAAATGCCCTTGAAGCTTGCGATGTTGTAGATCCTCGTGCGGAACGCATCGGCTGCGTAAATACGATGGTTCGCAAGGATGGTAAATGGCACGGCTATAATACAGACTACGATGGTTTCGTATTTACCCTACAACATGCAGGCATCGATGTAGCCGGCAAGGAATGTCTCATCCTTGGTGATGGTGCATCTTCCGCAACGGTTCATGTTGCACTTGAAGATTTAAACGCTAAGAGTATCACACATCTATCTCGTAAAACAGCTCCATTCTACGGTGATGCACCTAATTACTACGAAACAGCACAGATTATTATTAACTGCACGCCGATTGGTATGTATCCTCATAACCCGGCTAACCTCATCGATATTACGCAATTCTCTAAATTGGAGGGCGTTGTAGATCTTATCTACAATCCACGCCGTACCATTTTGCTGTTACAAGCAGAAATGATGGAAATTCCACATTGTGATGGCTTGCCATTCCTCGTAGCTCAAGGCGTTGAGGCTGCAAAGCATTTCCAAGGTGAAAGCTTTGGTACAGAGGAAATTGAACAAATCTTGCACGATATGCGTCGTGAAAAGGAAAATATCATCCTCATCGGCATGCCTGGTGTTGGAAAAACAACTGTTGGCAAAGCTCTTGGCGAAGAAATGGGCCGCACCTGCGTTGATGTAGATCAAGAGCTAGAAAAAGAAATTGGTAATATTTCCACCTATATTACGGAACAAGGGGAACCAGCATTCCGTGAAAAAGAATCAGAAATGATTGCAAAACTCGGTACTCAAACGGGCCTTGTTATCTCCACTGGTGGCGGCTGTGTGACAGTGCCTAAAAACTACGCACACCTACGCCAAAATGGTCGTATCTACCAATTAACGCAACCGATAGAAAACCTATCCACCTCTGGTCGTGTTCTCTCTAGTGGTGGTCTAGACCGTTTACGCGAACTCGAAGAAATTCGTACACCAATGTATGAAAGCTTTGCACAATCCATCGTGAAACACCATCGCAATGCACCAGAAACAGTGGCAACAATACTAGAAGACTTCGAAGCAAATTTACTATAAACTATATAAAAAAGTCGGCTCTCGCCGACTTTTTTAATGTACTTTTATGCGTTTATGTTGTTGTTCATCAAATATACCATCTACATCAAGGGTATCTAAGATGCGCTTTAGTTCATGTACATCGATTTGGCCTGGTGCCGATGCTTTGCCCGCTGAAGCAAAGGTCATAGCGTTGCCAAATAAAGCTCCTGAAGCACGTGTAATAGCGCCTAATGGGCCCATAGCCATCGTAATGATTGGGTCTGATGGATATAAGGCTTTCACTTCAGCCGTTGCCTCTAGTAGTGTAAGAACATCGCCTGTTGTATGAGGCATAACAGCTATCTTTGGCACATCCGCTAAAAATCCTTTCATCTGAATGAGTCGATTTACAATGACGTCTCTACTTGGTGTACCATTAAAATCATGATTACTCATGACGATCGTTACACCATGAACCTTAGCAAACTCTATGGTTTTAAGCATTCTCTCTTGATCAAAGAATAACTCAATATCAATAGCATCTACCAAGCCCGTTGGGATAAGGCGTTCTAACATTGTAAAGTAATCTTGTGAGGAAATAGATTTCTCGCCCCCCTTCCCCTTCGTGCGCCATGTAAAGAGCAATGCACGACCTTTTAACTGGGGTTTCATGAGCATCAACAGTTCAATAATAGCATCAATGGAATGAGCTCGTTCGTAATAATCAATGCGTAGCTCCACCACATCACAAGGTGTATTGCATGCCACCGCAGTAGCATCTAGAATTTCTTTCATCGTTGTGCCCACAATAGGCACGCATATCTTTGTACCCTTTTCTCCAAGTACAGTTTGACCGATACGGACCATAACAACTCCTTTGCATCTCATACGAAACAAATGATTCCCTTAATACTATCTATGACTCATCATAGTGCTATTCATGTTTTTTAGATAATTTTCGAGACTGAAAGCCCATATACAACAATAACAATCCAGTAATACTAAATACGTAGGATATGCCCACATAGGTTGATACAATACTAGCAAATACAGGGCCTACCATAGAACCAAATTGTTGAGCAGTCGTCGTCATACCAAACATACGACCTCTAAAGCTTGGATCTGTATTAAGGGTTACCGCTGCACTCAATGATGGGTTAATCCCTACAATGCATGAACCAATTAGAACCTGTAAAACACCAAACCACCATATACCCACTGGTAAGCTTTGCAGCAATAGAACGATACCACTACCCATCATACAGTAGGAAATGGTCTTAAAATAACCACGACGTTCACCAAGGCGAACCCATAGATTAGTCGTTAAGGATCCTGCTAAACCACCGATACTTAAGATAGTACCAGAAATAATGGCAGCCCCTTCCATGGTGCCTTGCATATCCCCCACATAAAGGGCCAAGATAGGCTGTAGCATCATGATGACACATTGCATGAAGAAGAAAATCCAAAGTAATCGTACTAATACAGGCTGTTGTTGTACGGCTTTAAAGTCTTCACGTAAGGATGTAGATTTAGTAGGTTGTGCCAGCTGTTCTTTTCCATCGCCACCTATAGCATGTAATTTTGGTTCTTTCACAAAGAACAATACAGCCAATGTCGCAATAAGTACCGCCACACCAGATACATAAAATACAGGACGCATCCCTACTACACTTTCAACAGCACCACCTAAATGGACCGATGACATTCCCCAAGATAAGCCCCGTCTGGAAGATACCTAAAGCTCGACCAACCTGTTTCTCATCGACACTGAGGGATACCATAGTCATTGCCGCGGGATAGAACCCATTGGCAAATCCAACGAGCGCACGCCCCATGAGTAGTTGATATTGGTCTGTAACTAAACCAATTAGTACATAACAGACAGCAATGCCAAAGCCAGCGCGCAAGGCCATCCGTTTTTTTCCTTTATTATCGGCGATTTTCCCCCAAATCGGAGCCATAATGCCCGCAATGAGGAATGTAATCCCAAAGACAAGACCCGACCAAAGGGCTACATCGGCTTTTGGAACACCTAATTCCAAAAGATATATAGGCAAAAAAGGAATAATCATGGTGTAGCATATAGCTAATACAGTCATGGCAGCTGTAATAATCCATACATTTCGCATGCCACCACGAGTATCGTCTGCGATTGTATCCATCTTTCGCCTTCTTTCCACATATAAACGTGTATAAAAATATGCTTTTACAATAAATATATATAAAGAAGAGCCGCATATAAAACGCGACTCTATCAATTATTCCACGGGAAACTTGTGGTCCATTACATCTTGCAATGAAACGCGCTCCATAACATGGCGGAACTCATCTTGTAAATACTGCCATAGTGGAGCAGTCAAACAATCATTAAACATAGGACATGGTTCTACGTCATCCTCTAAACAGGATACGAGAGCAATAGAGTCCTCTGCAGCATATAAAATTTCATATACATTATATTCAGCAGGATCTTTGACCAAGCGATATCCACCGTATTTACCACGCCCACTTTTTACGAGGCCCGCAGCGGATAAACGGGATACAATTCCTTCTAAGTATTTATCTGAAAACCCTTGGCGTTCTGCGATTTCACGGATTGGTACATTTTTTTCCATTCCGTGTTCTGCAATATCCGCTAGGATTCGCAAGGCATACCGCCCTTTTGTAGATATTTTCATAAGTTAACCTCTAAGTCATTCACAATATATGTATAGTATAACATAAATTCATACAAAAATGGTGGGAAATATGATACACTATAGGTATATCGAAATATTTTTATTTGATATGATTTATAATTTCATACAGGGAGGATTTATCTAATGTTAGATAAACTATTTAAACTCAATGAACGAGGTACTTCCGTTAAAACCGAAATTTTAGCAGGTATTACCACGTTTATCACGATGGCGTACATCCTATTTTTGGCGCCAAACATCTTGAGTCTTGCTGGCATGGATAAGGATGCCGTCCTCATCGCTACAGCTTTAGGTGGTGGCCTCGTAACGATTGCTATGGGTTTATTTGTTAACTATCCAATAGCCCTCGCTCCAGGAGTTGGCCTCTTAGCCTTTTATTCCTTTACCGTAGTTCTCGGCATGGGCGTATCATGGCAAACGGCACTAGGTGCGGTATTCATTTCCGGCCTCGTATTCCTCGTTTTAACGCTGACGTCAATACGACAAATGATTGTTGTAGGTATACCGGCTTCTATGAAAGTCGCTATCACCGTTGGTATTGGGCTCTTTATCTCTATCATCGGTTTAAAACTATCCGGTTTGATGGCGATTTCCATCAGTTTGTCTCTAACTCCTTAGGCCAAGTTGTACAAACACATGGGAATTTAGTACCTCCAGCATCTGAAGCATTGCTAACACTAGGTAACTTGCATAGTGGCGAAACATTGTTGGCACTATTCAGCCTCATCTTTACAGCTCTATTGATGGCTCGTAAGATTCAAGGATCTCTCTTGATTGGTGTGCTAGTCACAACAATTGTATCCTATATAACAGGCTTATCTACAATGCCTGAGAACTTCACTATATTAGCAGTGCCTGATTTCTCTAAGGCAGCATTCCTTCAATTAGATATTCCTAGTGCTTTTCATATGGGCCTAATTACCATCATCTTCTCCTTCACCTTCGTTGAATTATTCGACTCTATGGGGACTTTGATTGGTACTGCTACAGAGGCAAAAATTGCGGATCCTAAGACTGGTAAATTTCCAGGCCTTGGCAAAGCGATGACTGTTGATGCTATCGGTGTTAGTGCGGGTGCATTGCTCGGTACATCTACGATTACTGCCTTTGTTGAAAGTGCAGCAGGTGTAGGTGCTGGTGGCCGTACAGGCTTAACAGCTGTTACAACAGGCGTGTTATTCCTAATCTGCTTATTCTTAGCTCCATTGGTATCCTTGGTGCCAAATGCAGCCACATCTCCTGTTCTTATCATCGTTGGTGCCCTCATGTTAGGTGCTATCCGCAATATCGACTTCGACGATTGGACAGAAGGCTTCCCTGCATTCCTCGTTATCGTTTTGATGCCGTTCACATATAGCATTGCAAACGGTATCTCTGCAGGTCTTATTGCATACCCTCTACTCAAAATCATTGCAGGTCGTGCAAGAGAAGTTAACTGGATTATGTACGTATTAGCGGTACTTGTAATCATCCGCTACGTATTCTTCTAATTAATACATAAAGAATCTATCTCCTAGATATTTACTAATATCTTTAGGGATAGATTCTTTTTTATTAACGAATCGTTTTTAGACCGATTAAATCTGTACGACTAAAATCGATATTTTTTAACGGCACTACATGATCTTTATAAAACTCTGCTTCAGATGCTTTCACAGGCACTTGGAAGAACAAGAAATACGCCATATTATCCTTGTACCACGTAACACTGCGTACTAAGTCCTTATCTACATCACCGGTATAGTGCACATCACCAGTTGGGGTAGCGTCAGTTCACTGTACGCCATGGCAATCCGATTGTTTCATAATGAGGCCAATCAGGCTCATCATTTTGTTTAACGTTTTTCGCATCGTTTTCTTCAACATGTTGCTTATCATTGCGGTCACCACGTAATCGAGTATCATCAGAAGCCACGTTACTTAATGACCCTACTGAATCTACAATTTTACTTACATAGTCTTGGGTTCTTAAAGAAGCAAAGTAGAGCATATACACTTTATTATCTTTTTCCCAATAAGCAATTTGAATAGCGTCTTTACTAGAACTTAATGTATGTACAGAGATTCCATTAGGGGTAGTAAAGCTAACTGCATCCTTAGCATTGTATTTTGTCTTTTCCAATATAGGCTTTACTACGGTATCAATAGCCCACCCCATGCGATATACAATATCTGTATTAGAGAAGGTTAATTTTGGACCATATTCTCCATTACGGCCCGTTTCTGTATAAACGATTTCTAATACATCATGGTCCTTGGCCTTTACATCGCGTACTGCATAGTCTTTAGGCATATAAGATGGAATTTGTAAATCATAGCCAAAATCATTTGTACTTGCGTCAACATTATGATGTACTATATCACCATTATCAAGTTGATCATACCAGCGATAACGTTCCATAAGTTCTTTATTATATTCATCAATTGTTTTAGTAGAAGTCTTCGTAATCGGATAGTTTCCTAATAGTTCATAGCGTGAGCTATCTATACTTTTAACAGGCACGATATGTTCCTTATAGAATTCAGCATCAACTGCTTTCACAGGTTCTAAGAACAATAAGGAGTATGCCATACCGTCCTTTGTCCACGTAATGCTACGGATTAGTTGTGCTGCTGGATCACCAGTATAAAAGACTTCGCCAGATTCACCTTGTTCAGACCACTCAAAATCTTTATACTCAGCAGGAATATACGCAGTATCTCTTACGGTATCCACGGAATAGCCCATTCGATAGGACATAACATTAGTAATAAATTTTTTCCCATCTTGATAGATAGATCCGCCTTTTTTGTGATATACAACCTCTAGTACATCATTTCGATCAATACGCGCGGTATACAACTGATATCCAAAAGGAATATAACTAGGTGCCTCAGCCTCATACGGTAGTTTCTCAGTAACCTCTACAATACCCTTAAAGTTACGAGCACTGTCTTGCGTCATCAAAGGCCAGCCTACTAATTGCGCTCTTGGTTTTTGAATAATGGCAGAAATATTATCCACGTTTGGTGCAATATTTTTAGAATTAGATGCGGCCTCAGAATTATTAGTAGTCACAGACTGATCAAGAGTATCTGCTAATACATAGCTTGTAGATAGAAGTCCCATAGCTATGGCCACCAAAATTGACTTACCTATCGTTTTCTTCATATTCCCTCCTATTATAAAAATTTATAATATAGTTCTCACATATAATGATATATTTTCTTATTTATATCAAAATCACGAAAGCGATTCTGTATCCCTAGCTACTTCATAAAACTTTTATCTTTCCATTTTTGAATGCATATTAATAGGTCAACAATGTCTCTAAGACTTATGAGTTCGATAAAAAAACATCCTAGTAAGCTCTATATCATAATAGAGTTCAATAGGATGTCGAATCATTATTTAGTTAAGTGAGGCATAATAATATCTTCCTCAAGTTGTCTTCGTCTTTTTGCAGTATAGTCTACCACCTTAATTTGAACTACACCCACAGAGTTTACCATGGATTCTGTAAAAGTAAATTCCCGATTTGTTTGATGGTTCATCAACACTTGTAGACCATGAGCCTTTTCATCAATATTCTCTAAATAAGTAGCCTCTCCTTGGCCCATCACACTGGAATAAACTGAACTATATGCACAAGGAATATCTCCACCGGAAACAAGGGCCTCATCACTGCCATCAATTTCGATAAATACATGAGGATTTGCTTTAATCAAGTCAAACTTCTTCCCTCATGATGCCCATGAACATAGATATAAAGCGCGTTATCAATAAATTCAAAACCAAAATGTAGGGGCACTACATAAGGGTAATCACCATCCATCATGCCTAGATGAATGATGCGAGTGCTGTTTAAAATGCTCTTAATTTCTTCTATATCTGTAACTCTTCGGTCTTGCCGTCTCATAATGACCTCCACGATTTTACGTAAAAGATAATCTATCAGTTATTATAGCAAATTTTGAAAACCTTTTTACTCATAGTATGCTTTTAAAAGTATGAATACTCTTTCTTTTATTCGTATATTAATAATACTATTTATACGATATGTCTACTGTAAAAATACATTTGACTTTTTATAATAGATACTGTATGATAAGAAAATAGTTTTATATATTCTATAGATTATGAAAGTTATGGTCATCCATGGCTTTTTGTATTTATAGGTAGTTTGTAGAAAAGAGGTCTTTACTATGTCTGATACGAATCAGTTAGAACGGGGCCTTAAGAATCGTCACGTACAATTGCTCGCCATCGGCGGTGCCATTGGTACAGGGTTATTCTTAGGTTCCGGTCGGGCCATCCATTTGGCAGGTCCATCCATTCTTTTTGCTTATCTCATAACTGGTCTTATTTGTTTCTTTGTAATGAGAGCGTTAGGGGAATTATTATTATCTAATCTTAATCATCATTCCTTTATCGATTTTGTAGAAGATTATCTAGGTGATCGCGCTGCGTTCATCACAGGATGGACATATTGGTTCTGTTGGCTATCACTAGCCATGGCCGATTTAACGGCCGTCGGACTGTATATGCAATACTGGATACCATGGCTTCCCCAATGGGTACCAGCCCTCGTCGTCTTAATAGCCTTGTTGCTTATGAATTTAACAGCTGTAAAGCACTTTGGGGAAATAGAATTTTGGTTTGCCATGATTAAGGTCATTGCCATTGTGTCCCTTATCATCATCGGCTTAATCATGATTTTCTCTGGGTTTAGTACCGATGCGGGTGTAGCGGCGGCCTTTAGTAATTTATGGAATTACGGCGGATGGTTTCCGAATGGAACAATGGGCTTTATTCTATCCTTCCAAATGGTCGTATTTGCGTTCACAGGCATTGAACTTGTAGGGTTGACCGCAGGTGAAACTGAAAACCCTGAAAAGGTTATTCCAATGGCCATCAATAATATTCCATTGCGTATTATTTTATTCTACATTGGTTCCTTGGCCATCATCATGAGTATTTACCCATGGACAGCCGTTAACCCTGCAGCCAGCCCATTTGTAGCCGTATTTACAGCCGTTGGTATTACGGCCGCAGCAGGTATCGTCAACTTTGTTGTGCTTACCTCTGCCGCATCCGCCACAAACTCTGGTATTTTTAGTACAGGTCGTATGATTTATGCCCTTGCTAAACGCGGTCATGCACCTAAATCAATGCGCCGCTTAACACACAGCAGCGTGCCATACCAAGCGACTATTTTCTCTGCTGCCGTGCTACTTATTACAGTTGTACTTAACTATGTAATGCCAGAAGCAGTCTTCGTTATGATTACATCTATCTCTACATTCTGCTTCATCTTTATTTGGGCTATCATGGTTATATGCCATTTAAAATATCGCAAAAAAAATCCTGAATTAGCGGCAAAATCTAAATTTAAAATGCCTCTATATCCAGTGATGAACTATTTAATTCTTGCGTTCTTTGCTTTCATTCTTATTATCTTGGCCTTGAATGATGACACAAGAGTTGCCTTATTCTTTACACCAGTTTGGTTTATTATCTTATGGGCCTTCTATTCCATGCTCAATACAGGGGATGAAGATACACTTGAAGAAGAACTATTAGACCTAGCAGGTGCTAAAAAACAAGCTAAAAAACAAACAACAGATGATCACGATGATTATGTAATTTAACACAAAGCCCCTACCTCACCGAGGTAGGGGCTTTCACTATATCCAAACTATTTTAAATTTGGAAAATTAATTTGTTCATACTGTTGTTGATAGATTGAACTATCGCCTATATTTTCATCGTAATTCATAATGGTTCGAATCCGACGACCTTGACTGGTAACAATAATATCTATAGAAGAAGGAATTTCCTGATTCGTTTGTTGTAGATACATATACAAATCCTGCAACGCCTGAGCCTGACGTAATGCTCCTGCCCTATATTTTTCCTTAGATAAACCAGTATTTTTAATAGTTTGACCACTATAAGCTTGACCCATCATATCCGTATAATAGAATCTAACTATATTTTCAGATGGCATAGCCTTAATATATATGGTTTTCCAGTTCTTTTTAATCATCGACTTAGTAGACACGGCCACATTATTCACTAATGTTTGTGTTTGTTTATTGATTTCTTTTGTAGTACCATTCCCTACCGAGATTTCATCATTCATCGGCATTTGAAGCATAGTCGTGGTTGGGTCTGGTTTAACTTGTTTAGCATCTACTGGTTGCATGCCACAAATACTAACCGCAGTCATAACTGCTAATGTGGATAACATAAATTTATTCATATCGGTTACTCTTTATATAAAATTAGTTACTAAAATCCGTATCCACAATAGCAAATTGTGTATAATCTGGATAACGGTTATGAAGTTCTGCCTTAATCTTTTCTAATGTACCATGTGGATCTTCTTCGTCAAAGTTAAAGATAATATCATAATAGATAATCTTTTTATCTTCTCGTACGTAGAAAGCATGGATTTGAACTACATTGGTGTATAAGCTTATAACTTGATCAAGCGCTTTTTTGATTTCAAGAACCTCTACGCTTGGTTGATTTTCCGCGTATACGCCGACAGTCATATTAATGCCAAACTTTTTATAAAGATGAACTGCAATTCCCTTAGTTAAAGGATGGACCTCGCCTACTGTCATCGTATCTGGCAACGAAATATGAACAGAACCAATCACTTCACCTGGTCCATAGCTATTTAGCACTAAGTCATATACACCACCTACATTTGGATGTTGTGCAATGGTTTCCTTAATATTTCGGATGAGATTGTCATCGGCACGAACACCAAGCAAATGATTATACATATCCCGTAAAATCTCGTAGGCTGCTTTCAAAATTAGTAAGGAAATTAAAGCCCCTACATAGCCTTGAATATCTACATTGAAGAAATATACGAGGCCTGCAGACACCAATGTGGCGAAGGTGATCACCGCATCAAAAAGAGCATCAATACCAGACGCTACGAGGGCATCAGATTTATATTTCTCACCTTGAGACTTAATGTATCGCCCCATCACAACCTTTACAACGATAGCAACAGCGATGATGGCAAGGCTTGGAATATCAAATGTGGATACCTCTGGATGAAGAATTTTATCTATCGACTCCTTAAGGGACCCAACGCCTGCACCGAGAATGATGAAAGCAATAGCCATGGTGGTCATATATTCTATACGGCCATGTCCAAATGGATGTTCCTTATCGGCTCCTTTTGCGGCCAGTTTTTGTACCAGCAATTGTTAACACCGACGAAAGAACGTCTGTTAAGTTATTTACCGCATCAAGGATTATGGCGATGGAATTCGATGCTAATCCTATTATCATTTTAAAAGATGACAAGCACCACATTGCCTATAATGCCCTTGATACTGGCGAGCGTAATACCCTCGATTACGTTCTAGCGCTATTTTCTTGTAAAAATCATACTATTACACCTCTTACACACTATATGTACTATATGAATCACATTTATATGTGTACGTTTATTTGTATTATAGCTTATGGATTATCATTTGTCACGATATTTTCTCGATATATCTTTCATGAAATCCATTGATTTTTACTGAACTTATCAGTCATTCTCATTTCTCAATTAGAATTACTTTTTATCATAATAAAAAACTATTCAACTACTTAATCCCCATTCTAGTTAAGCTTGAATGGTTATACGGTCTCCAGAACGCATATGAGTAAAAACAACCTTCATTGCGCGTAGTGCAAATGGTTCTCCCGTAAATTTTGCACCATACAAGGTATCCCCTACTAAAGGATGTCCCATATAGCTAAATGCCACCCGGATTTGATGTGTTTTTCCCGTATATAAGCGAACTGCCACTGCTGTATAAGGCTGATTTCCTAAGTTATGCACAGAATTATCCACAATTCCACCCTGTTTATCCACAGTATTCACTGTGCTGTCCACATTTTCATGGGATATATCCACAATATTTTGTAGGTTATGCACAGAGTTATCCACAACCCCATCCGGATAGCGGTATAAAACGGTAAAATCAGTCCGTGTGTCTTTTCCCTTAGTATTTACTTCGTAATGAATACCATCAATACTTCTATCCATAGGAAGCACCAACGAATCCGAATCCGCTTCGACAATGCCTTCAACGATTGCCATGTACCATTTCTCAAAGGTATTATCATCCATTTGTTGTTGATATAAACTTTGGGCTAAACCGCTTTTGGCAATCACTATACACCCTGTGGTATCACGATCAAGACGATTTAAAAAGCGAATTTTTCTCTTAATGCTATGTTCTTTAAAATAGTGGGCGATGCCATTAGCAAGGGATACTTGATTCTTTGAATTTACCGTAACACCAGCAGGCTTATCCACGATGAGCAAATCATCATCTTCATAGAGAATATGTAAATCCATTGCAATTGGATCGTGGTCGATTTTTTCTTTGGCCATGGCAATCCAAATTTCATCATCTACGACAACCCCCGTATGAGGTGTTGCCTTATGACCATTTACATGGATTAACTTTTCATCAAATAGCTTTATCATCGCTTTTCTAGGATATTTAGCATCCAGTAATTGCCCTAATGTGACAACATCTGTAGTTGTATGTTGTACGGATTCTATATCCTGTGCAGCAACTGACCAAATAATATCATCTGGCCTATGCGTTTTTCGTGCCATTACATACTCCTTTCTACGAGTTTTGAGTCTTTTGGCATATAATCGAGGAATGCGCTTGGTGCTGTTCCTTGGCCCCGTTGCGATTCATTAGTATAGGTAATAATGAGCTCCTGTTTAGGCCGCGTAATAGCTACATAGAACAAGCGTTTTTCTTCATCCTCATTGCCCTCGCGTAAGGATATAAAACTAGGGAATGTACCTTGGTTCATGCAAGCTAGGAATACATGGTCGAATTCACTTCCCTTTGCTTGATGAATCGTAATAATCGGTATCTTAGACTGCTTGCTCATCTGTTGCGGCTCACCCGCTGTCAATGCAGCCAACTGAAGAATATGATTGAGGCGGGCTAACCCCGTCATCCCTTCATATTCCTTATCTAATGATTCCATAATGCGATACAGGTCTCGTATATGTTCAACCTTGGCCATTTCACCATGACTCTTATAATACTCAAGCACACCCATTTGATTCATAATGTACGCCAATAGTTCTGTTGGGTTATCAGCATGCATCTTTCTGCGCAAGGTCGCCATTTGGGATGCAATCGTTGTGAAGCTGCCTTATACTGATTAATAGCAACCATGCGATCTGTCGTGGTGGGCACAATGTTTTCATGAACTGCGTAGATTAACAGTTGGCCTGTAGCAATAATATCATCCATTGCATTATGGGTAGGCGTATGATTAATAGGAAAATGATTCGACAAAAACCCTAACTTATGGTTTTCCAGTGTTGGATAGAAACGTCTAAAGATATCTAATGTATCATATACAGCCTTAAAGTGAGGTTCACCTAAATTATGACGCGCTAATTCATGACTTAAAATGCTAATATCGTAATTTACATTATGGCCCACGATAATCCGGTTATGAGAGAATTCTTTGAAAGCCTCCAATACGACATTTGGGCTTTCACCATGCTCTGCTAAATATTCATCCGTAAAGCCATGTACGAGTTGAGATGTGCCCACTGATTTACCAGGATTGATAAACCGTTCAAACCGTTCTATTTCATTACCATCTTTATCAATGCGCATCGCCGCGATTTGGATAATGCGGTCCTCTGTCGTATCTGTGCCGGTGCTTTCCACGTCGTATACTACGACATCACCCGCCGCAAGACCAGCTACTAATTTAGCATATGGCTCAGATTCAAAGATAGGCATATCCATAAAATCCGTTAACTTTAGCCCTACACTGCGATTCTTAGGGCTTTCAATATCTCGAATCCTCGCGTCCCCAATGCCCGATACATAGCGTTTGATGATGCGCTTCGCACTGACCGCATCATTAGGGTTCATCAAGAGCTTAAAGTATGCCATGATATCCTTGATTTCTTGACGGCGGAAGAATTTATATTCGTCGATAATCATAAACGGACGACGTTCAGATTCTGGCTTGTCTTGATTATATCGTTCAAACTGTTCACTTAAACGTTGCGCCTTGCGGTTATCGCGAACCAACACGCCGACAGAGGCATCCTTAGGAAGTGCACAGATTCGGTCATAGATAAATTTAGATTCCGTATATTCGTTGCGACAACCTTTCACAAGGATAGGTGCCCCATCACTAACACTATTAGCCTCTGGCATTTCATCGTACACAGTTCCAACGAGTTGAGGAAACATGTTCTGTAATGTTTTAAAAGCCATCGTAAACAAGGTTCGATTAGAGCGATAGTTTTTATAGAATATGATTTTTAGAGGATTAAAATCATGGGTAAATGCTTCGAGTAATCGGAACGGGTCTGAACCGCGCCATTCGTAGATGGTTTGGAAATAGTCTCCACATAAAAGAACATGATTATCTTCCCACAGCATTTCCATAACCTTATACTCTAATAATCCCGTATCCTGCATTTCATCGACGGAAATATATCGATAGCGACTACGCCACCGTTCTCGAATATCAGAATTTTGAAATAGTCGGTGCACACCACAGATTAAATCAGTAAAATCAACGCCGTGAACAGACTGTAAGCTTTCATCATAACGAGCAATCCATTCGTGACCATGAGCCCAAAACTCAGCTAATTCATCAGTAGCAAGAGCATTATAGTTGTAAAATAGTTTTTCTATTTGTTTAGATTGGTCTTGCTCTAAACGTTGTATCGTTCGTTTATAATCATCTATCATCGAATCAGAATAGAATTCATAGATAGAACGATGTTCCTTTACCACACTGATGAGACTAGCAAAGTTCACATCCCGCATATTTCTCGGTTTATACGGCAAGTATAATTCTTTACAATCCTCTTCATCAAATATGGTCACATCTGTATAGAGCGACTCATCTCGTTTGCCCTCTTGTTGAAGAACGTAAAAACAAAAGCTGTGGAACGTACTAATCTCCACAGCCTTTGCAGGTTGGCCAACGAGGGATTCGATGCGCGACTTCATCTCCTGTGCCGCCTTATTTGTAAAGGTCATGCACAAAATCTGATGCGCCTCGCAGCGACCACTTTCAATAATATGGGCCACTCGATAAGCCAGTGTATTCGTTTTTCCCGTCCCAGCGGACGCCAACAAGAGGATATTTCTATCTAGTTCATCGATGACGCGTTGTTGTTCGCTATTGATAACCATGATATCCTCTCCTTATATTATAAGCCGTAGTATAGAGCGGCCAGTGCCATCGGTATTGGCCCCAATAATACGGTCAAGGCCCATACACCAAAGCCAATATCCATCGGTATATGTAAGACATGAATACATACCATGTATGTCACAATGCCTAATACCACATTTAGAGCTACCTTTTTAATTGTGAAAAAAAGCAATTTTCAAGGCGATAACAATGACAAATACAGATATAACTGCCTCAGTCATAGGCGCCGCCAATAATGGCGCGAGTAATACGTTCATATTATCCTTTCATCTCCTGACGGTTTACAACGGCACCGCCCAAGGTCAATTCATCGGCATATTCGATATCTCCACCTACAGGAACACCGCGGGCAATACGCGTTACCTTGATGCCGGTCGGCGCTAGTAGACGTGCCAAATACAAAGCCGTCGCCTCTCCTTCTACATCGGGATCCGTTGCGAGAATAACCTCTTGTACGACGCCATCACGCAAACGAGCAATCAGCTCTTTAACGCGAATGTCTTCAGCCCCGATGCCCTCTAAAGGTGACAACGCCCCTTCTAAGACATGGTAGAGCCCCTTATAATCACCGCTGCGTTCTATGGCAATGACGTCGCGCGAGGTTTCTACAACCATAATCGTGGTTTGATCGCGATTCGGATTAGAGCAAAATTCACAAGGGTCCTGTGCAGATAGATTAAAACAGATAGAACAATGGCGGGTTGCCCCTTGGCTTCAACAATGGTATTGACCAATCGGTCCACCTCTTCTTGAGGCATTTCCACAAGATGGTATGCCAAGCGACGGGCAGATTTAGAGCCAATGCCTGGCAATCTGCGCAACTGTTCTACGAGCCGTTCTAATGCGTTTGTCATTTAGAATAAACCTGTTGGCAAGTTAAGACCACCTGTTACCTTGCCCATTTCTTGAGACAATAGGTCATCTACTTTTTTGCTTGCTTCATTAACAGCAGCCATTACCAAATCTTCAAGCATTTCCACATCTTCAGGATCAACTGCGGAAGGGTTCAACTTCAAAGATTCAATCATCTTTTCACCATTCATAACAACGGTAACAGCACCGCCACCTACGGATGCTTCTACTGTACGAGTTTTTAACTCTTCTTGCATTTTTTGCATATCAGCTTGCATTTTTTGAACTTTTTTCATCATGCCTGCCATATTGCCCATACCTTTACCGAACATTGTATTTCCTCCTTATAGGACTGTGAAAGTCCTTGCAAAATAAATTAACTATATACTGAAAATTGCAATTTACTCTTCTATGACCTCTACATAAATGTCATGATCTTCTGAAAGTTTCTCTAATGTTTTAGCCAACAGTGGGTTTTGTTGTTCTTCAACGCCCATGTGTTCAGGGTCCCACTGGTATTCACGCTTTGGGACGGCTTCTACCTCCACGGTGGCACCGCTATCCATAGGCCGATTGATAACTTCACCATCATCGGTCATTACCTGTGTTCGTCTAAACTCATAACGGGTATACCACCGTCATCATGAGCCGTCTTTTTCTTAGCAGATGAATCCTCATCTCCCTTATTGCTCGGTGGTTTTATACCTCTTGCTTTAAGAGCAGCTAACGCAGCCTCTCTAGCATTATTGCGAGCTTCGGAGCTTATAGGCTCTGGCGGTTTTACACCACCAGATACATCTTGGGTTTCAGATTGTATAGTAGCTCCAGACTTCTCTTCAGTATCCTGATTCGCTATAGGCGTAGAGGATATTGTTTCACCATTATCAAGTAAGTCTGTTTCTACCGGTGGTGGCGGGGCCTCAACAACCGGTGTAGGCTGTGGCCTCTTAGGCTGTACAGCTCGATTGGACCGCGCTCCGCTAGCCATCATATATTCTTTATAAACATCTGTCTCTATATCGACAATCTCTAAAGACACGGAATAGCCCAACGCATATTGGAACGCTAATGCAATTTCCTTGCGATTTGCTTCATTAGTAGCCAAGGTAAGGGATATTCCCTTTTTAAAAGCTACTACTGCTTTTTCACGATCTACATAAATAACTTGTCCTTGACCAATAATATTATATGCTAATCCCTTATCGCTGTCCTTTAGATATTTTATCACAGTAGTCTGAATGGTTCTATATTCCCCGGAGTCCACCATGGTTTCACCGATAACAGCGACTTGGCTAATACCTGTATTCTTCTGACGGCCCGTATGTCTCGTCGTTCGGGACGTACCAGTCTTAGGTTGTACTGCACCAGAATTCTTCATCGGTGGTGGTGTCATACCAACACCATGCATAGGTGGTGGCACAGTCCCCGTAATTGGTGGCGGAGTCAAACCTGTAGCAGCCATTTGATTACTACCACTAGGTTTCGATTCCGCTACAGTAGGTGCAGGCTTATAATTTGTTGGCACCTCATGAATCGTAACAGATTCGTATTCCTCCATAGGTGGTGGAATGAAATCATCATCTACCACATTCGACCTTGATGCATTAGGTGTAGCCACAAAATTAATAGATGGCGCCGCCATCGGTGGACCTTGTTGTTCCAACTTAGCCAATCGGTTAAAAAGCCCGTCACGAGATTCTCGCTCTGCATGTTCCAAGGCGGATAAGCGCTCTTCTACATCCGCATTAGCCTTTGATACACCTGCACATAATACGAGCAATCCCATTTCAATAACTGTCCGTGGGTTATCTACCTGTTTTGCATCGCTCATGATGGATTGTAACTGTTTAATATATTGATTAATGGTACCAAAACTCAATAGCTTCTGCTTGTTCTAAGAAAGCAGTACGGAATGAATCATATACCTTTAATTCCTCCGCATCAGGTGCGACCTTTGCAATCAATAGAGCTCGTAAGTGTTGCGTAAGGGCCTCCATGATTTGAGCCCCATCACGACCTTCACTGAGCGCATTTTGAATATATTTCAATACGGCTGGGCCATCTCCATTGTGCAAGGCAGATAGGAATTTGATAATCCAGTCCTTACTCACAAGACCAATGAGTTCTTCTACAACGGCCGGAGTAATTTCGCCACTAGCCATGCCCACACATTGATCGAGAATACTTAATGCATCGCGCAAGCCCCCATCCGCATGAACTGCGATGAGCCGTGCTGCATTATCCTCTAAGGCAAAGCCTTCTTTGTCCGCTACATATTGTAAACGCTGTGCAATATCATCAGATGTGATACGTCTAAATGTATATCGTTGGCAACGAGATACGATGGTAACAGGCAATTTTTCAATCTCAGTGGTCGCAAAGATGAACATCACGTGATCTGGTGGTTCCTCTATCGTCTTTAATAGGGCATTCCACGCTTCATTGGTAAGCATATGAGCTTCGTCGATAATAAATACCTTTTTACGCCCCCCTACAGGCATAAATTTTACGCTTTCACGTAAGGCACGAATTTCATCGATACCGCGGTTCGACGCCGCATCAATTTCGAGGACGTCCATAGACTGACCACTCAAAATCGATTTACATACGCTACATTCATTACAAGGATGATCCGTAGGGCCATGTTCGCAATTAATGGCACGAGCAAAAATCTTCGCCATACTCGTCTTACCTGTCCCACGAGGGCCAGCAAACAAATACGCATGGGCCACCTTATCCTCGCGAATGGCTCGCATTAATGTATCCGACACTTGATGTTGTCCAACCACATCGGTAAATGTCTGAGGACGATATTTACGATATAGCGCCATATATGCCATCGGAACACCCCCTTTTCCCTGTTAATAGTCCGTATTTAGCAATACTTTATTATACCATATTACGCAAAAAAGAGGGCGTCCTTTCACGTCCTCTATGCGTATAATCCATGCCTAATGGGGCACCCATAATCAGATAAAAAAAGCGGCCCTCAGGCCGCCTTGCAATATTCGATCACGACAGCCCCCGGGTTCCCCGTGGCACATGAAGGTTACCGCTTAGTGCTGCTACCTCTCAGTCCTGACACGATTCACAGGCCCCCATTGCACGGGCCCGAGAACTGCCATGATCCAATATTGCAATATAAATATTATACATGAAAATGCCTCTATAGTCAAAGCTATAGAGGCATTCTACATTACATTCTCTCTAAGTTATATTAGATTAGAAACTTATTTTTGCATATTTTTTTCTTTGAAATGCAGCCAATTGAGCTTCTTCTGAGACAAAGCCTTGTTCTTTGAATCGTTCAATAGCAGCATGCATTTCTTCATATGCTACAGGTACAACCTTGGTAAATCTATTTACAAAATTGTTCCAATTTTCAAGGATATGACGACCTTTTGTGGAGTTAGTATGCAATACATGTTGTTCTACTAATTCTTTAATGCGTTTAAGATCATCATTATTAGCAGGACGTAATTCTACAAGACCCAGTATTTACATAACGTTCATCGCAATCGAGGATGTACGCATAGCCACCGGACATACCTGCTGCGAAAAGTTACGACCAATTTTTACCAAGAACAAGCACTTCGCCACCAGTCATGTATTCACAACCATGGTCACCTACGCCTTCAACAACAGCGGTAATGCCACTGTTACGAACGGCGAAACGTTCACCAGCTACACCATTGATATAGGATTTACCAGATGTAGCACCATAGAATGCAACATTACCGATAAGGATGTTTTCGTCAGCTTCGAAGATAGATTTCTTAGGTGGATATACAGTGATAGTACCACCGGACAAACCTTTACCGAGGTAATCGTTCGCATCCCCTTCGAGTTCCAATGTCATGCCTTTTGGAATGAAAGCACCAAAGGATTGGCCTGCGGAACCTTCAAAGTTCAATTTGATTGTATTGTCTGGAAGGCCACTTTCACCATAACGACGTGTTACCTCAGACCCAACTAGCGTACCTACTACACGGTTAATGTTGTTGATAGCCAATTTAGCGCGAATAGGTTTTTGATCTTCGATAGCAGGACGGCACATACGCAAGAGTTTAGACATATCCAATGTGCGTTCCAATTCGTGATCTTGGTCGATGGTGTGCATATGACCAACAGATGCATCGATGTATGAATGGAACAAGATACGTTTCAAATCGACACGAGACAATTTGAAGTTATCGTCTTGAGATTTTTGACGAACAAGGTCGATACGGCCAACGAGTTCAGCTACGGAACGGATGCCTAAGCGAGCCATGATTTCACGCAATTCACGAGCGATGAAAATCATCAAGTTTTCTACATACTCAGGTTTACCGTTGAAACGAGCACGCAATTTTTCATCTTGTGTAGCTACGCCGTAAGGGCATGTGTTGAGGTTACATACACGAGCCATTTTACAGCCTACAGCAACGAGTGGCAATGTGCCGAAACCGAATAACTCAGCGCCAAGCATAGCCGCAACAGCTACGTCGAAACCAGTCATCAATTTAGAGTCTACCTCTAATTGAACGCGGTCACGCAAGCGGTTTAGCATCAATGTTTGATGAGTTTCAGATAAACCAAGTTCCCAAGGCACACCAGCGTGTTTTACAGATGTACGGCCAGCCGCACCTGTACCACCGTCATAACCGGAGATCAAGATATTATCCGCTTTTGCTTTCGCAACACCGGCTGCGATAGTACCAACGCCAGCTTCGGAAGTCAATTTAACGGAAATGCGAGCATCTTTATTGACGCATTTCAAATCATAAATCAATTCCGCTAAATCTTCGATAGAATAAATATCATGATGTGGTGGAGGAGAAACAAGTTCTACGCCTGGTGTGGAGTGACGAGCCTTACCGATTTCAGGATAAACCTTTTTACCTGGCAATTGACCACCTTCACCTGGTTTTGCACCTTGTGCACATTTGATTTGCAATTCTTTTGCATGAAGCAAGTAATTAGCAGTTACGCCGAAACGGCCGGATGCAATTTGTTTTACTTCAGAATTCATGCTATCGCCGTTTGGCAATGGTTTAAAGCGTGCAGAGTCTTCGCCACCTTCACCGGAGTTAGATGTAGAACCTAAACGATTCATTGCAATAGCAATTGTTTCATGCGCTTCTTTACTGATTGCACCATAACTCATAGCGCCTGCTTTGAAGCGTTTTACGATGGATTCTTCAGGTTCAACCTCTTCAATAGGAATACCGCCACCTACAGGGTAATTCAATTCCATCAAGGAACGCAATGTAACGTGGTAATCATTGCGAATGGCTTTAGAGTATTTCTTATATTTAGCATAATCCCCATTGATAAGAGAATCTTGTAATAATTCAATAGTCTTAGGATTGAATAGATGTTCTTCCCCATCTTTCACAGGACCATACCAGCCACCTGGTTCTAGAACGGATTCGTTTTGTTTGAAAGCTCTATCGAAGCGAGCCAAAGTTTCTGTAGTAACACCAAATAAGCCGATACCACCGATACGTGTTGGCGTATTTACGAAGTATTTATTAATAAAGTCAGAGTTTAGGCCTAATGCTTCAAAGATTTGAGCCCCATGATAGGAACGCACTGTGGAAATACCCATTTTGGACATAACCTTCATAATGCCACCTACGGCCGCTTTGATATAGTTTTGCTCTGCCTTTTCTAAGGTAATATCGCCAAGGCGTTTACGGGCATGTAAATCTTTTACTGTTTCAAATGCCAAATAAGGGTTGATAGCCGTTACACCATAACCAATCAATGTACAGAAGTGATGCACTTCGCGAGGTTCACCAGATTCAAGGATTAGACCGATTTCCGTGCGCAACACCTTGCGAATCAAGTGATTGTGAACGGCTGCCACAGCTAAGAGTGCAGGGATTGGTGCATGATTTTCATCGACACCACGGTCGGATAAAATCAATACATTTTGGTCTGTACGAGCTGCTTCTTCTGCTTTTTCACATAATTCCTTAAGTGCTTCACGCATACCATCTACGCCCTTAGATGGGTCGAAGAGGATTGGTAATGTAACAGATTTCATACGACGGCAAGCAAGAGCTTTGATGGATGCCAATTCTTGGTTCGTAAGAATTGGTGTACGCATGGACAAGGCGTATGTACCAGTCTTATTAGGATCTGTTAAGTTACCGGAATTACCAAGCATTACCCGTGTAGATGTAACCATTTCTTCACGAATCGAATCGATTGGAGGATTTGTTACTTGCGCAAACATTTGCTTGAAGTAGTTATAGAGTAATTGTGGTTTATCGGAAAGAATAGCCAAAGGCGCATCGGCACCCATTGCGCCTACAGGATCCTTACCATCCTTCGCCATAGGTACAATCATGCGAACCATATCTTCTTGAGTATAGCCAAATGCTTGTTGTTGCTTAAACAAATCATCTACAGTTGGGATATCACTTTCATCAGCTTGTGTAATTTCGGACAAGTGAATAACATGTTCTTTTACCCATTCATGATATGGCAATTCGGTAGCAATGCGTTGCTTAATTTCATCATCGGAGATGATGCGTTGTTCTGCCGTATCGATAAGAAGCATTTTACCTGGTTCCAAACGACCCTTAGCGCGAATATTTTCCGCATTTTCATTCACAACGCCCACTTCGGATGCCATGATAACGCGGTCATCTGTGGTTACATAGTAACGAGCAGGACGCAAGCCATTACGGTCGAGAACACCGCCGATAACAGTACCATCAGTAAAGCCCATAGCAGCAGGGCCATCCCATGGTTCCATCATAAAGCTGTTGAATTCGTAGAAATCATGTTTTTCTTGGCTCATGAGATTGTTACGTTCCCAAGGTTCAGGAATCATCATCATGATTGCATGAGGCAAAGAACGGCCCGTCATGTGCAAGAATTCCAATGTATTATCAAACATGGCAGAGTCGGAACCGGTATCATCAACTACAGGGAATACCTTTTTAATATCTGGGAACAATGGAGATTCCGCTTTACCTTCACGGGCATTGATCCAGTTTACATTACCGCGAATCGTGTTGATTTCACCATTGTGCACTAAGAAACGGTTAGGATGTGCCCGAGCCCAGCTTGGGAATGTATTCGTACTGAAACGAGAGTGAACCATGGCCAATGCAGATGTAAAATCAAGGTCGCTCAAATCAAGGTAAAAGTCACGCAATTGACCAGGTGTCAACATGCCTTTATACACGATTGTTTTTGAGGACAAGGATGCAATATAGAAATCGCTAGATAATTCTTTACTCAATGGAACAATGCGTTTTTCCGCTAATTTACGGATAACATATAATTTGCGTTCAAATTCTTCGTTATTCGTTACATCCTGACCTTTTCCAATAAGGATTTGAATCATCCAAGGGCGAATCGCAGCGGCTTCCTTACCAACCTTTGTGCCATCTACTGGAACTTCACGCCAGCCGAGAACCACTTGACCTTCTTCACGAACAACTTCTTCAAAAATACGTTTTTGCTCATTGCGAAGACTTTCATATTTATGAGCAAAAATCATGCCCACACCATAAGAACCGGCAGCAGGCAAATTAATACCCAATACTTCACATTCACGTTTAAAAAATTCATGTGGAATTTGTACCAAAATACCGGCACCATCGCCAGTATCCTTATCGGCACCAGCACCACCACGATGCTCTAGGCGCTCTAAAATGCGCAAGCCATCATCGATGATATCATGGGATTTTTTGCCCTTAATATTTACGACAAAACCCATACCACAGGCATCTTTTTCAAATTGGCTGCTATACATGCCATTTGCTTCGAGTCTATCCTGATCTAAACGTTGTTGTTCAATAACGCTATCATTCATCTCCATAGCTCTTGCACTCCTTCTCATATCACTTGATGTTTCACAAACTCTATTACAATCAATCTATATAGGCTCTGTGAAAGTTACTACAATTTCATATTCATATAAAATTTAGATTCTATAGAATTTAATGTCTATACACAGTATACCAAAGTCCACTGTAATTTGATAATATAAAAACCGCAACCTAAGTTGCGGTAAAATCATAACTATATGCGTATTTTGTATACATGATTCATTATACGAAAACGGGTGTTAAAAATTGGATTACAATCCTACTATACCTATTCAGCATCAATAGAACTTCAATCAAAATTTCTAACACCCTTTATATTGCCAATACTAATAATTACATATTAAGCAAATACTTCATCAAAGCGGGCTTCATCAATTAACGTTCCTACATAGAAATCGCTAAAGATACCATATCGTGCACTCGCCTCTTCAAAGCGCATATCGTAAACGATTTTCTTAAATTGGATATCATCATTACTAAAAATAGTAACGCCCCATTCCCAATCATCGAGGCCAACGCCACCCGTAGTGTACTCAGATAATACTTCCAAGTATGGTCTACCAGTGATGCCATGTTCACGCATCATACGGCCGCGTTCCTCTTGAGGCAACATATACCAGTTATCATTGCCTTCACGCTTCTTCGTCATATTATAAAAACAAATATACTTATCCTTTGGTACAGTTGGATACAATTTCGCATCCACTTCAGGCGTATCAAGCTTAGCTTTCACATATGCACTGACCTCTGTTACAGACGTATAAGAATACGTTTGAACAAGCACAGATGCAATCGTAAGGCGGCGGAATTTACGTTCCCATTTCGCCAAATCCTCAAGAGACGGCGCCAAAATCCACAACAAAAGATCGCCCTTATAACCATTCACATCATAAAACGCATAACTGCCCTCTTTAGCTTGGTGCATAGACTCCAACTCAGCCAAAAACGCCTTTAACTCATCGCGAGCCTCAGCCTTCTCCTCTGCATCAAAACAATTCCAAGCACTAAATCCATGGAAAACACCATATGTTGACTATGCCAACCCTCAACAGTAGGAATTGCCTTACCCATAATACCACTCCTTTTCACATAAAATATATAAAAAACACTATTTACAATTACAAAAATCACACAACCAAGTCGAGGCCCTAGGCCGAAGACCGTTCTCCTCTAACCTAGGCTAAAGAAACCTTGTGCTAGCTGGAGCCTAAAATCCGCTATAGTAGGCAATGGATAAGCCTTCTGAAGCGACTTTAGTAAGTCAAGGCCCCAGGCCGAAGACTGTTCCCCTCTAGTCTAGGCTAAAGAAACCTTGTGCTACGGTTGTTCAAGGAAATATACAGTAGGTGAGGTATGGGCGTCAATAGGCGACCATTGTACATTCAGCATCTATTAATGCAGGCGATGGATAAGCCTTCTGAAGCGACTTTAGTAGGTCAAGGCCCTAGGCCGAAGACCGTTAAGCTAGCTGGAGCTGAAGGAGGCTTATCCATCACCGGCAACGTAGTATACTCATGCCAACAGCCTATTGGCGCCCATACCGAACCGGCCACGTAGAGGTCATCTAGACAACTGTTGCACAAGTTCTTTAGCCTGTTTTACCCCATCCGGTATCCCAATCCCATCAAACGGTGTCCCAATGAGATACAAATTAGGATAATGTTCTTTTACATGTTTCCGAACGGCTGCAATAGCCGCACGATGACCCACATTATATTGAGGCATGCAATGTATTAAACGATTAATCTTAATCCATTCTGGACTAGCCTTAAACTTCATAATACGTTGAATTTCTTTGAGCGCTAGTGCTGAAAGTTCTTCATCACTATAGCGTTCTACCACATCATTCCCCGGTTTACCAATAAGACGCGAAGAACGATTTTATCATCAGGTGTTGTTTGTGGCCATTTTTGATTCAAAATGGTACATGCTGTTAATGGCGTATCTGTTTTACGGGTAATCAATAGGCCTGAACCTTTAAGGTCACCGTCAAATGACGCTTTATCAAAGGCCATGATTGCAATAGCACAACTAGATTGTTCCATATTGCGTACGCCATCGAATCCAGCATCGTCTGTGAACCAGTCTTTATACGTAGCTGGAGGTGTAGAGATAACCATCATATCGGAGGTTTCTTCTCTACTATTCACATGATAATGATACACTGCATCTGCATACGATATATCCTGTACGATAGCATCGGTGGTCAACGTAACATTGGATGGCATTTGATCCACAATAGCACGAACTACACTTTCAAGACCACCCGTTAATTGTCGGAACATACCAGATTGTGACGCAGTTCCTTTTGATGCTTTAGATTTCCATTTGTTTGTTGCGTGCTAGATTGTTTCTTATCAAACTGAGCATCGGTCATTGTACCTTTTCCAGCATGAGGAATATCGCCTTCATTAGCAGCGCCTTTAGCAGCCTTGGAGACGCCAGCCTTTTGATGGCTCATCTTAGCAGCAATCATGCCCTTAACCATGTTGCCATATTTTTGTTCTACTTGAATAAAATGAGGAAATGTAGATAATAGGCTGATTTTATAAATATCGCCACCATAAATACCCGCTAGTAATGGTTCAATTAATTTATCCATCATTTCTTGGCCCAAATGATACCGGAAGAAATGACCAATCGACACATCGCCATGTTCATCTAAAAGATAGGGTTTCTTAAAGTAATCAAGGCCGGCACGCAATTTACCAGTCCAGGAGATCAAGGTGGCTTTCACAAACGGCATCATTTCCGTAGGAACGCCCATGATGGAACCACCTGGGATTGGGTGAATGGTATCGCGATCATACACATAGGCTTGCCCTGTTTCATTGGATACAAGCGTATCTGCTAGACCAAGATCTGTAATGAGATCCGTCATTTCTGTTTTGCGGCCCAAATACGAATCCGGACCTAATTCAACAACAAAATCATCCACTTGTTGGGTTTGAATTTTACCACCAAATCGTGGGGCCTGTTCATATAATTGTATCTGCCAATCTGGCTTAGCATGACCTAGATAATAGGCTGCGGTAAGGCCCGTAAGGCCTCCGCCAACGATTGTAACCTTCACTTGTTAATCCTTTCTTGTATTGCCTGCGCCATTCCTTCTAAAAATAGGGCATTGCCATTTGGCATCGGCAATCGCTCATATATAACCCCAGCAGCCTCAACGATATTACGACATACGATATCATTATCATATAGTATTTCCACATGGTCACTAACAAATCCAAAGGGAATACAGATAATACGTTTTGCGCCCGCCCCGAGAGCCTGTTCGATGATACTTTCAATAGTAGGCCCTAACCATTCTCCGTATGGTGCTGCACTTTGCCACGCCTGATACCAATGGTTGAGGCCTATTGTTTTCGCAATTCGATTTGATGCAGATATAACCTCATCTTCATAGGTCCCAACTGTTGAAATCGGTACACTATGAGCAGAGAAAATACAGGCTGTGTCAGCTTGTAATGGATTTGCTGCTACCAACTGTGAACACCAATATTCAAAAAACTGCGGTTGATCCCACCAAGATTTGATGCTTTCACTAGATATATATGGATACGCTTGCAAAATAGATTGTAATTTCCGCTCATAAGCTCCTGTACCAACCATAGAGTAAAACGGAGATGTAACAATACTCAATATAGATGTATATCCTGCAGCAGCGATAGATTCTACGGCCTGTTCCATACTATTTGGCATATGAAGATAGGCCAAATAAACAGAATCTATACCTAATATAGTTTCCAGTTTATTCTTCTGCTCATTCCCCATTGTTTGTAATGTCACATTATCCCATTGTCCAATTGCATCATAACGAGCCGTTAGCGCTGCCAATTCTCGTTCCGTCGGTACCTTTCCTCGGCGAATACTCGTCAAATAGGGCAATAGGTCTGACGGATGTCGAGGTGTACCAAAAGATAATAACAGTATAGCCTGCTTCATATTACCGACTTTCACGAGCCCATAATTCACGGCTCTTTTCATGAACATAGTCTGTCAACCAATGCAATTTTGCTGGATCCGCCTCAGGGAATACGCCATGTCCTAAATTAAATACATGTTTACCATGACGGACACCATCTATTAGAATTTCATCTACCACCTTGACCATTGTCTTTGTATCGGCATATAAGTAAGCTGGATCAAGGTTCCCCTGTACGGTTTGTGTAACCCCTCTATCTGCTGCGGTCCCAATGGAACTACGCCAATCCAAAGCAATGACGTCAAGCGGTAATTTAGCCCACGTAGGAACAAGATGATCCGTACCAACCCCATTCATAGCGAGTGGCAAATTAGGGAATCTAGATTTTACTGTGGAAATAATACGTTCCATGTGAGGAAAAATAGCTTGTTCATATTCAGAGCTATTAACGGCCCCTACCCAAGAATCGAAAATTTGTAACGCATTAGCCCCAGCACGAGCCTGCATCGATAAATACTCGATAGACATATCCGCTAATTTTGCCATCAATACATTCCAAATCTCTGGTTCACTAATGAGCATACCTCGAGTTTTGTTATAGCTTTTCGTAGGTCCTCCTTCAATGAGGTAGGATGCAATTGTGAACGGAGCACCACAGAAACCGATAAGAGGTACATCAAGAACCTCGGTAGTTAACAACTCAATAGTTTTTGCAATATACTTCACCTTTGTTGGATCAAAGGTATGCAATTGTTCTATATCTTCTATACGACGGATTGGGGTGTCAAATACGGGACCCACCCCCGGTTTAATATCCACATTTACACCAATGGCCACCATAGGGCTCATAATATCCTTATAGAGAATGGCCGCATCAACGCCATATTCTTTTACCGGTAACTCTGTCACCTGCGCGCACAGCTCTGGTTGCTTCGTAATTTCAAATAATGAGTACTTCTCTTTTATTTTACGATATGCAGCCTGACTGCGCCCTGCTTGCCGCATATACCATACTGGTGTTACGCCAGGATTGTTCCCCTTAATCATATCTAAATAAGCAGTATTCAAGTTTCCACCCCTTTCTACAAAACACACCCTTACATATATATAAGATTTTATATTAGAATGTCACGCTCATATTAAAAGTGTACCCCAAAAGTGATGAATATGCAAAGCCACTTATTATCTATATTTTTAGGGATAGAAATTTATGCACGTTGTAATATATGCGTATCTATACCAGCAATAGCTTGGCCCATATAATACACTTGTTGCTGACACGTAAACAACCAAATCTGTTGATGTTCACCAAGTTCAGCTAACAACTCAAGCGCACTCTTTTGGCGGTTTTCATCAAAGCGAACTAAGATATCATCTAATATGATTGGCAATGCATCCACTTGGTACGAAAAGACCTTTGCTAGTGCCAAACGCAACGCGAGATATACCTGATCCGCTAAACCACTAGACCAATGATTGATTGCTAATCGTTCACCCCGTTCATTCAAAAGGGCTAAACCGTCTTGCAATCCCCACATATCAAATGTATAAGCACCATTCGTCAAACGTTTAATATACTGAGATGCTAATTCTAACATCTTTGGTTGTGACTCTTCTTCGTATGATTGTTGCGCTCGTTCCATACAATGAGCGATGACAACTTGAGTGGCCCAATCTTCCAAGGCAGATTCCAATTCAGATTCTAACTCTTGTCGTTGTTGAATAGCTTCCCGTTGCTCTTGATCAGATCCCAACGCACGCATAGCTTCCACGATTTGGCCTCGTTTCTCATAGAGGTTAGCCATCGCATCCTTGCGCGCATTCAGCTCTTGATCTGCATGGGCTAATTCATCGGTCCAGTTGTCTTTATTGCCCTCACGCAAACGGCGATAGAATAAATCTTTATTTTCACCATCTGGAGTTAACAAATCAAGCTGTACTTGGCTTTGCTTATAAATCGTTTCCCATTGCTTAAATTGATCTTCATCAATGAGTTTTTGACGATATTCATTAGCACCAGACAATCCACTTTTTTCAAGCAATGCTTTTTGTTCAAGTAAAAGTTCCTTTTCCTTGCGGTGCCAATTATCATACTCCATACGATAGCTTTTACGCTGTGATTCTTTTTGCTCCCAACGAATCATTTGTTGTTGAAAGTTCTTATATTGATTATAAATACGTTTTAACTCAGTAGGGGACACAGGTGCTTCAACACCAAGGTTGTACCACAAAGAAACGGCTTGGTCCTCTATGACGCGCAATGCTTCCTTATGCTCATCCAATCGCTTTTCATAACCTTCAATGGTCCGCAATTGTTCAGAGTACTGGTCATATTCATGCTTCATACTAAAGAAATCATCTTCATCGAGACTCTTGGCAGCCCCTTCAGGAATCCACGCTTGCCATTCAGCCAAGGCTTTTTCATAATTAGCCTGTAGTTGTTTACCTTCATCATTGTAACGTTGCTCAATAGCAGCGGTTTCCAAGTTCGGCACATCAGATGTTGCCACAGGTAAAGGCACATCTAATTGTGTTTCTAAATACGCTTTACGTTGTTGTAATCGTTCTAATTCACGCATGCATCGCGCTATATCAGAATCATCTACATGACGAAGACGCCATCCATACCAGAATAATCCGAGTCCCAGTATTAATAGAATAATACCACCTATACTATATAGTACAGATTCTAGCGCAATGAGGCCTGCCAAGGACATCAATACACCAACAACGGCACCGATTCCGCCAATACGTTGCAACCAAATCGGCATGGAGGCCATACGAGCAGAACCGTTATCTCCTATGCGGGACTCTAGCTCTGTTATATCAGACATGACCGCTTGTAATTCTTGGTGAGCCCACTCATTAACCGGACCATTATCGCCAGTTTTAACGGATGCGCTATCTTCACTGATTTGTTTCTTTTTGCAAGGACGGTGCTTGGCTTTGCCAATATAATAATTGGTCCTTTGCAGTGCGGAGTCGTTTAGATAAGCGTTCTCCTTCAAACCAATTCACATCCGTTGGAACTGATTCATCCTTGCGCCACGAAGATTGTAAACCTCTTGAGAAATCAAGTTGCTCCTTAACCTTAGCAATGTAGGCATCTCCTTCTTCACATTCGCGGCGCAATTGTTCCCACTTAGCACCTTGTTGAATCAAATCCTCTATATCTTGACCATAGGTGGTAAACGGACTATTAGGGTCAAAATTTTCCGGCTTTAATGCTTCTTCTTTATCAAGCCATAATTGCATATTTTGGCGAGCTTCACGAAGACCTTCATCAACGTTTAGAAACGCATCACGATCTAGTGTTTCTGGTGCAGTAAACTGTTGCATGCGACGACGTGCCTCTTCGCTACGGCGATACGTATCCCATGCGCGAAGTACCATTTCTACACCTTCGCGATAATCTTGCCATTCTTTGATTTGATTCTGAATTTCCGCTTCCGTATCCTCTGATGCACGCAATGCCTGTTGTAATTCTACATACTGCGACTCATGTTCACCGAGCGCAGCTAGGCGAGCTTTATTTTCCTGTAATTGATCTATCAATACATTGATGCGGCGCTTGCCGGACGCAGAGGCAACGAGTAAATCATTTGCATTTGTTTCGATGTTCTTTACCACACTGCCCAGCTGTTCACCTCCTTCAGCGCCAAAGAATCGAGCTCGCACATCAACTTCATTGAGTATATCTACGCCTTGAAGGTCATCTAAGGTAAGTCCGAATATGCGATTATACGTTTTTTTATCAAGACCATGCCACCAGAGCTGGTTTGGTTCTTCCTTAAAACTAGGTCCACCAGAAGCATAAAAATCTAGATTCTTATTTTGTCGACCTAAATGATAGGACGTTCCCTCTTTATCGATTTCAAGAGAGCCGCTTACATAGCCATATTTCTTATGCTTACCACCAAACAAAAGAGCACGCATGCCTTCTAACAAGGATGTTTTGCCACTTTCATTAGCGCCATACACAAGCTGTACACCATGTGGACCAGATTTAAATGTCCAGTTTTCATACGGTCCAAATGAGTCGAGTCGAATCTGTTTAATGTTCATCGTTAACCCCCATTAACACCGTAACCCCTTCCATTTCACTGCGTTCCATAACGCGTTGTAGTACATCATCTGATAGCAAATCTAAATAACCACCAAGTCGTTTTGACTCAGGCCGATCGACTAATATTTGTCGTACCACATCAATATCGGTAACCGTCTCATCATAGGCTCGTAGATAATCCCCTACCATATCAGACAGTAGCCGGCGCTCCGCCAGATTAACAATAGGTCTCGTTTTAGCAATCATACGGTATGGCATAACAAAGATAGATTTACTCTTCTCCTCAAACTGTGACTCACGGAGCCACAATTTGCGAACTGATTCATCGACACATAGGCGATGCATAGGACCCGTCCCCACGAGACTAACCGATACAAGTGTATTCTTATTACAACGCTTACGTAAGGATTGTTTTTTATGACTCAATACGTCTAATAATTCGCGTTCCGTCTGTACACCGGCAATGTCAATCTTAATATCTTCAAAACGAATGACACTGGTCTCAATAAATTCCAATTCGCAATGCCCATTATGAGATACGTGGACCATATAGCATCCTTTAGGGCCGGATTCCTTACGATGTAATCCCTGTTGATTACCTGCATATACGACCATAGGATCTTCTGAAAGCACCTGTGATTTATGAATATGACCTAGCGCCCAATAATCCATAGCGCCTTGCATGATATCCGTCATATTACATGGTCCTGTTATATCATGATTTTCACTACCTGCACTTGATCCAACGGTTCCATGCATAACAGCAAGTGAAAACTCATCACGTTCGAACGCTTTATATTGAGATGCAAAATTAGATTGTTCATTGCCATGGCCACAACTGATGCCGTAAACACCACCTATTTCAATATTGTTAACTATCAATGGAAATCGCTGTACTTGTGCATCGGAAAATACATGAACATTGTCGGGCATAGATAAGCCAGCACGCCAGCTTTCAGCAGGGTCATGATTACCTTGCACCATATATACGGGAATATGCGCCTCCCATAAACGATACATGGCACGCACAAATCGTACTTGGGCCTCTAAATTATGATCTTCACTATTATATATATCGCCACTTATTACAACGGCTTGCACCCGTTCTCGAATGGCAATTTCTATGATATTATTGAAAGCTTCATAGGTCGCTTCCGCCACCGCACGATCTACGTGGCGGCTCATCCCCATAGCATATTGGAAGGGAGCTCCTAAATGGAGATCTCCACAATGTATAAAACGAAAGGGTTGCATAATGTCTCCTTTCCTAACTTATAAAATACTAACATCTAATTATACTATATATTTCTATATAAATTGTAAGATATCATCATTGTAAACTAATTTATTTATATAGTTGACAATATGTATTCAATAATACTACAATTACATTGTAAATATATTCGCTTTAACAAGTTAACAATAACAAGGAGGCTATAATGGCACTTCCAGTAGAGCAACAAACCCAGGTGGGTTCTTATGAAAAGATATTAACTATTGCCAATCGCATATTACATGGTGGCGAGATTACAAAAGAAGAAGCAATCGAGCTAATTCATACACCCGATGAAGACACCATGATTTTATTAGCTATGGCAGATAAAATAAAACAACACTTTAACGACAATTCCGTCGATATTTGCGCAATCGTAAATGCTCGTTCTGGTAAATGTCCTGAAAACTGTAAATTCTGTGCACAATCTGCACACCACAATACAGGCGTTCAAGAATATCCATTTATGGATGATGAGTCGATTTTAGAAGCTGCTAGAAAAGCAAAAGAAGCCGGTGCGATTCGGTTCTCCATTGTTACAAGCGGGCGCAACACGTCTAACCCTAATGAATTCAACCAAATCTTACGCGTATTAAAAGAAATTCGCGAAGAAATTGGTTTAGAAATTTGTTGTTCTCTTGGTTTGTTAACCTATGAACAAGCCCTTCAATTAAAAGAAGTTGGTGTTACTCGCTATCACTCCAATATCGAAACAGCACCAAGTCATTTCCCTGACATCTGCTCCACACATTCCTATGAGGATAAGATGTCTACCATAGAAAATGCCAAAAAAGCTGGCATTCGCGTTTGCTCCGGCGGTATCTTAGGACTTAATGAAACACTTGAACAACGCGTAGAAATGGCGTTCGAATTAAAACGCCTTAACATTGATTCCATTCCATTAAACATATTAAATCCGATTAAGGGTACTCCATTCGAACATAACAAAGCGTTAAAACCTATGGAAATTCTACGTACCTTCGCTGTATTCCGCTTTATTTTACCGCATGCGTTAATTCGCACCGCTGGTGGCCGAGAAGTAAATCTTCGCGATTTACAATCCTATGCACTAAAAGGTGGACTTAATGGTATCATGGTAGGCGGCTACTTAACAACAGGCGGTAGATCCCCTCAAGACGATTTACAAATGATTAATGATTTGGAATTAACCCGTACAACCGCTCAGCTATAAACTAACGGTTGTTTCCATTCACTAGTGGATATCTTAGATTTTATCTATCTACAAAAACTGTAACACCTCTGGTGTTTACAATACATTTACACATAAAAAATCCCTAGCTAGTTGCTGTCTAGCTAGGGATTTTTATATTCAATAGTTTAAATTTAATATTTATATTTAAAATATTAAATTAAAACTATTCTATTGCCATAATAATTTGTAGATGGCTTGACCATTCGTATTGCCTTCAATCGGTTCAGGATCTTTGTCATAGTCTACATTATCATATTGAGTGCCATTAGGCATATACGCATCTACTTCTAAAATTTCCATGGTCCGATTATAACGGCTAATATATACCTTATAACGAAGTTCATCGCCACCAGGTTCATTAACTTTTAGCCAAAGGACGGCATCATAATCACTTTTTTGAACACTATCATTATCTATAAACAGTTGATTGCCTTTGTCATCAGGACTTACATAGTACCAATCAGTCGCTTGAGCTGTATTCGAATATGTTATGAGGCAAAAAAAGGCCATTAAAGCTATAAGCAACTTCATAGTGGCCCCCTTTCCAACCCAACAACAAAAGTCTTATAACTAGAACGATTTTTTTAAATATCTTTAAAAAAAATAAAGAGAAGATATTATTCTCCTCTATTATCATAGCAAGAAGTATGGCATTTATCAATATTTAATAAACGAATTTTTACATTTCATCTAAATTTCATAAAAATATTTTTAGAAGTTCATTTTATCTTCACAGTATTTACTTATAATTGCCATATCAAATGATAATTATAAGTAAATATTCCCTGATTACTTAATGTATTTATCTCCCGACAAGTAATACTAACCCCAAACCTACTACTTGTTTAAATACATAGGTCATTTGATGTTAATACTAACACTCCCCTTACATGAAAAAGGACTCCAGCAGGAGTCCTTTTTTCGTTACAAAATCAATTCCCCCATACAAACAAAGCTGCCCTAGGGCAGCTTTTTGTTTTGCAATTCACAACCTAAATCAGAAGGCACAGGTGCGATAACAGTCACCTGCTCAGATTGTCCATATGGTATAAATGTCAACGAATAGGCATGTAAGGCCTGTCTCGTATACGGTTTATTCCGCGTACCATACATGGCATCACCGATGATAGGGTGACCAATATGAGCCATATGAACGCGGATTTGATGCGTTCGTCCGGTTAGCAATGTAAACTCTAACAAGGACTGCACATCATCATGTTCAATCACACGATATTCGGTTACAGCCTCTTGACCAAATTCATCAACACAACGGCGATTATCAAATACCGGATCCACACCAATAGGTTCATTCACAATGCCATCAGATGTAATATTTCCTTCTACGAGACCGCGATAAATACGATGAATATGTCCTTCTTGTAGCTGGTTAGTATAATATTGTTCTGCTTCACGGGTTTTGCCAAACATAATAACTCCTGTTGTATCTCGATCCAAGCGATGAACAGGACGAATTTTATGAACTTCGCCGCGTTTAGCATAATAGCCTGCCACCAGATTGCTCAATGTATGATGTTTTGTTTGACCTGTCGGATGGACTAGCATAAACGGAGGTTTATAAACTACAAGGGTGTGGGCATCCTCATAGAGAACCTCGATAGGTCCTTTTTCAACCTCTACACCATAATCCTTATCCTGTGGCAGCTCAATAGTAATAACGTCACCTTTTCTTATCATTCGTTTTGAATGAGCAACACGACTATTTACCTTTACCCGTTTCTTACGGAAAATCATCTGCAAATTACGAGAGGATAAGGAAAACCGTTCTTTCACATAAGCAGATACTGTTGCATCTACATCTTCTTTTACTGTATATGTTTTCCAGCTCATATTACCACCATTCGTTGATATATGTATTTTGTTTAGGATATACCATATCTAAATAATCAATCCAATGAGATTCGCCTTCTAATTTACCTTCAAACACAAGATCTTTAGCTGAAACAGCCCCCATCAACAAAGCTGCTAGACCCCCGATATCAACTGTAATATCTATTTCAGCCACAGATTCATCAGAAACGCGTTTGACAATAGGTAGAGTGCTTTCACCTAAGGTAAGTGCAAATACGCCATTATTCCAATCGCATAAGGAATCTGTAACCTTAATATGTAGTGTAATTGGCATCATAACGGCTTCTGGATTAACAGGTACCGTGGTCAATGCTGTTTCTACATCTACAATACGCGCCATCATATAGGGCATCGTTGTATGACCTGTTTTTCCATCAGGAACAAATCTATAGCCCGTATCATGCAATCCCTCATTCCAGCGAATGCTTTCACCTTGAGAACGATGATTATAAAAATAATTAAATAAACCACGTTGAGCACGACGCGTTGTATATACAAATTCAGTAACTGGAATTTCAGGTGCGCCTAAACGATATACGGCGTAGCCTTCGATTTGACCGTCGTCATTTTTTACGACTGCAATGTTCACGCCTTCAGCAAAGAAGCTGCCTAATAGGCGTTTCCATTCCTTTTCACCACGCTCTGCGTAGCCACATAAATTCTTTGTATACGCCTTATAAACAGGATCAAGCAATGTCCATTGTTCTACATCATTTAACAATCCAAAGGATACTGTTTTATCCGTCAAAGGACGTAAGTTTTCTAATGGCATCGTCTGCACCCATTGATGAGCATACAAGTCCCAGCCATATTGTTGGTAAAAACCAGCCTTCGAAGGCATTAAAATGGTAATACCTTGACCACGACGGCGCAATTCTTCTAGGGAGTGCAACAATAACGCACCACCTACACCGCCACGACGTGCGGCTGGATGAGTGGCAACACCAACCATGTAACTAGTAGGTAAGATGGCTCCGCGCACATTGATGTTGTATTGGCGCAAATGCACAGTAGAAAGCAATTGCCCATCTTGAATACCTACAACAGTATTCTCTGGTTCATAACAGTTAGAAAAATAATATTGAAAGAACGGATCTTCTTTTGGTTCAAAGCAATACGCCCAAAGGGCTTCTACTTGTGGCGTATCTTGTGATGTAGCAATTCTAAAATCCATACGATTTCCTTTCTATCCAAACAGCTCTAGGCTATATATTTCCTATAGTGGAATGTATTCACACACTCTACCCTTTATTATAACGGAAAAGAGTGGCACCATACAGTACCACTCTCATATTTGTTATTAGATTAATCTGATTATTTACCGCCCGTTGCATTATCTGCTTCATTAGCATATACAGCATCATATTTTTCTGCAAAATGATCAGGATTATAAGATTCTTTCGCTTGGCGAAGACCAGGCAAGCCCATATCTTCTTCACGATTGATAAACTCTACATTACTAAATTCATGGCGGATAAATTCATTATTAATCGCTTGATATAAGCCGCGAATATCCGGATTAGCTTTTTCAATGTGGATTAACGCCATTCTATCATTCATCAATTCGCCAATACTGAAAGCCTCTACGCGGCCAAACAACTTAATAGCGCCGCCTTTTAAGCCCAACTCATCCCAGTGATCAAAGAGTAAATTAATCGCTACTAATTCATCTTCAATGCCTTCTTCATGATGAGTTTCTACCCAAGACGCTGCCGTCTCACGGCACATTGGAATGATGTCTTCTGTAATAGGCACATATTCATAGTTGGAATATTGCATACGGAATTGATTCAAGTGATTTTTCTTTTGACGGAATTTCTTACCGGACAAATTGATAAGATTTTCAGACTTATAAATATATTCGTAGTTATCACGGTCAGGTGTGAATACATAACGGCCAGGGCATAATTCCTCCATCCGTTCTTTCACAACCTTGCTAACACCTTTGAAAATGAATGGTAATTTATTTTCTACAAACCATTCTTTTGCACGCAATAAACCATCGAGGAACTTCGCATCCTTACCAGCAAATGGAGGTAATAGGAATGGATCGCGCTTACCACCACCTTGGATATACAATACGCCATTTTCCTCAGCCCAACGGATACCATAGGCCTCTTGCCACATATACAATGTAGTAAAGCAATTATCCGACGCTTCGTAATGATGTTGTTCAAAATATTTATCGATTAATGGTTTATCTCTTAATTCAAAACGTTTAAATTCTAAAATAATAATCTCCTCCTTTTCAATGCTCATACGCGCTAATCTCTAGCTATAATGAGATAATTATTGAACCTTCACCTTTTCACCTAGTTCAAAGGTTCCCTTAGTTGTAATAACTTGTTCGCCTTCGTTAAGACCTGTCATGATGGACACATACCCATCTTGTTCGTCCCCTACTTCAACGACACGTACGTCTACCGTATTGTCAGCGGTTAATACATATACATATTTACCATCTTGATTTTCACGTACTGCCGCAGCAGGAACAACGAGCATCTTAGCTTGAGCACTAGATTCGATGGTTAAACTATAAAATTCACCGGCCTTAATGGCGCCTTTTTCATTATTGAAAGTAGCCTTAACTAGTACACTTGGTACATTTTCAGGTTGATTTGTATCTATATAGGTCAACTCACCTGGAATATCTGAATCATCGACATGTAACGATACCTTAATACTTGGTTTTGACTCTGGGCTAGCTAATTTCATAGCCGCATCACGAGGAATACTCAATGATGCCACCATAGGCGTTTCCTGTTGTATCAACATAAACGGTCTGTCTGCAATTGCCATTTGACGATCCTCATTATAAATAGCAGTCACCACACCAGCTATAGGTGCCGTAATATTAGCGGCTGCTATCTGAGCAGAGACTTGAGCAATTTGTGCTTCAATAGCAGCAACGCTCGCGCCATTGCCACCACCGCCACCTCCACTAGTGGTTGTCACAGTTTGAGGCCGGGACCGCTCTAAAATACGGTTGTATTCCTTTTCTGTAATATTGCCAGCTTCGCGCATCTGACGTGCACTTTCAAGCTGTGCGCTACTAACCGTAGGGGCCGTCGTTGTCGTTGTTGTTTCAACAGCAGGCGTATAGGATTGAGCCGCACTAAGCTGACCTTGCAAGGACGCTAATTGTTGTTGTAGTGCGGACGTATCAATCGTCGCCACCACTTGACCTTGTGTGACCTTATCGCCTACCTTCACAGTATACGTAGCAGCACCCGATACGGCCGGCGTAATGGTTGCCTTATTAAGAGCTGTTACATTCGCTTCATTGTGAATTTGTAACGGCATATCCTTATAGGTAACATCGGCGACAGAAACCGTTGATGTACCACAACCAGCGATGGCGCATACAACAATGACCATCACAGCCAACACAGCACCAAGTCGAAATTTGTTCATACTTTCACCTTATCTCTATCCACTGTATTGATTTTTATCAATACCTTAGTATATCACAAAATCAATAAGAATTGTATGAAAGCTAATTCTCTATACGATTAGATATTACTAGGCACAAATAATATCTGCTATAATATTCCTGAACAAGTATACATATGGAGGTTTCTCATGGAAGAACGCATGGATTTTAGAATTTTAAATAATGGTAGTTTTGTGCCATCCATCGGATTTGGCACCTATAAAACAGGAACGCCAGAAGAAACGGAAAAAGCTGTAATGAATGCGTTGCACGCTGGATACCAGTTACTCGATACGGCCGCTTATTACGACAACGAAGAGGCTGTAGGCAAGGGTATAAGTGCATCTAGTATCAAACGTTCCGACATCATTGTAACGACTAAAATTTGGCATACCAATGCCGGTTATGATGCTACGATGCGCGCTGTTGAAAGTTCTCTGAAAAAACTAAATACGAATTATATAGATATCATGCTTATTCATCAACCACTTGGCGATTACTACGGTTCTTGGCGCGCCATGGAGGAATTATACGACCAAAACGTTTTGCGCGGTTTAGGTCTATCCAACTTCTATGAAGACCGTTTAATCGATTTACTATACCACTGCAATATAAAACCGGTGGTCAATCAAATCGAATGCCACCCATTCAACCAACGTAGATCCTTATGGAAATTGATGCGAAAGCACCAAATCGTCGGCATGGCTTGGTCCCCATTTACGCGCAATCGTCAACCTATATTTGAGCACCCTATCATCAAAAGCTTGGCTGAAAAATATGGAAAAACGATGCATCAAATCATCTTGCGTTGGCACATCCAACGAGGCATCATTCCATTGCCAAAAACAACAAGCCTTAATCATATGAAGTCCAACTTTGACGTCTTTGACTTCAAACTATCCATTACAGATATGGATCTCATGGAGCTACTTGATCAAAGAGCGTTTTTGGAAAATCATCATACTGCTGCGGGGCTTGAAAGAATTTTAAAACTAAAATAACTTGCTGAATTGCTTCTAAGAAATCATTCATTGCATTGTAAAGAAATCCCCCTTCCGTCAAGCCTCCACCGGCCGGGTCTGACTCCGCCCTGCGGGCTCCGCAGGGCCAAAGTCGTTTGACGAAAGGGGGATTTCTTCATCACACCATCAGCAAATTCTTCTAAAGAAGCAATTCAAAATAAGCATCATATCATTTTAAAATTCTTTCAAGCAACAGACAATAGAAAACTTTTCCAAAAACGCTCTTTGATTTAGGGAAATATTAAATATTTTGTACGATAAGCATATACACTATAGTACCTACAGCAATGGATACGAGCATGTTTCGTTTCCATAGGTGTAATCCTACTGTAATCAGTAATGCTATTAATTCAGGAATACCATATGGGTAGGCTAAAACGACGGTTTCCTTAAAGGTATATACGACGAGCATGCCCATAACGGCAGCTGGTAATGCTTTGCCTAAAAAGAGTACAAAATCTGGCGCCTTTTCTCCTGGTGGAAATACGAGAAAGGCTCCAAAACGAGTAAGTAATGTACCTGCCACTACAATGGCAACAGTAATAATCATTTCTATACTAGTCAAGATGAACACCTCCCCATTTGTACGCAATATAGCAAACCACCAGCATACAGCTCATAGATAGAAGCATAAAGAGCGATTTGCCTACCAATAAGAGCATAGCTACCGCCATAGCTGCACCAGCTACACCAAAGGCTCGAATCTTATTATTCTTTGCATTGAGTAACATTTCAAGAAATACCACAATGAATAGCCCTGGTAACACGAAATCGATACCTCGTAAATCTACAGTGGTCAATAAATTACCAAATAGACCACCTACAAAGGTACTAAATACCCAGAACACATTGTTAAGCCAAGACACGTGGAAGTAAAACCATTTTTCATCCACATCATCCGGCAATCTTGTAGACATATTGATAGCAAAGCTTTCATCACACATCCAAGCAACGGTAGGAAACCACTTCCACCCCATATGAACATATCGTTGCAGCGCAGATAAACCGTAGAAAAAATGACGACCATTAACGAACATTGTCAAAACGAAGGCATTAATAGGATCAAATCCAGCCATCAACATACCTATCGTTACAAACTCCATGGAGCCTGCAAAAATAGTTGCTGCCAAAACAGGCGGTATCCACCAAGGAAAACCTTGGCTCGTAGCATATAAACCAAATCCTAAACCTATAAAAAGAAGCTTATGCCCATAGGAATCATAATAGGAAAAGCATAACTAAAAGCTTGACGTCCTTTATGTAATTGTTCCATTAATATATCGCCTTCTTTCATTTACACTAGATTATGATATTCATAAAATGTATATAATACTTTTATATTCTCTATGCAATGTACAAAGAAAAGACACCTACCAGGTGTCTTTTCTAATATATACACTATTCTACTAATTATAAGGCACGCGTCAAAATTTCGCGAGCTACTTCTGGTGTTACATCACCTTTTTCACCAAGACGGGTCATACCATGGTCTTCTAATTGCTTCACGATTTTATCGACTGCTTCAGCACCAAGACCATAATCTTTCAAATGCGTAGATACACCAAGGGACTCGAAGAATTCACGAGTTTTAGCGATAGCCTTATCCGCTTTTTCTTCTTTTGTACCTTCTGTAATATGCCATACACGTGTAGCATATTGTGCCAATTTATCAAGTTTATCTGCTTTTTTCACTTCTAATAATGCAGGTAATACGATAGCCAATGTAATACCGTGGTCAAGATGGTAGGCCGCTGTCAATTCATGACCGATAAGATGTGTTGCCCAGTCTTGTGGCACACCGGCACCGATTAGGCCATTTAACGCCAAGGTAGATGCCCACACGTGGTTAGCACGAATGTCGTAGTTTTCTGGATTTTCTACCGTTTCTTTACCGATTTCAATCATAGTTTTCAAAATACCTTCGCTGAAACGGTCTTGAATACGGCCTTCCACAGGATATGTTAAATATTGTTCTGTAGTATGTACAAAGGTATCAATAACACCATTCTTAACCTGTTTTTCAGGCAATGTGAAAGTCAATGTTGGATTGAGCATAGAGAACTTAGGGAATACTAAGTTACTGAACACAGGATATTTACCATCACCATAAGTAATAACGGCACCATTGTTCATTTCGGAACCAGTAGCAGGAAGTGTCATAACTGTACCAAATGGCAATGGATTTGGCACCATGTCTACCGGAACCGCTGGTAAACCAGCTTTCATAACCTCAATAACAGGACCATCATAGGTAGCGCCCATTACGATGAGTTTTGTAGCGTCTACAACAGAACCACCGCCTACTGCGAGGACGAAATCTACGCCATGTTCTTTAATAAAAGCAACGGCACGTTCGCATGTTTCAAGAGATGGGTTTGGCTCAATGCCGCCGAATTGTTCTACCTTGCGGTTACCAAGAGCTTTCACAACACGATCAATAAGGCCACTGCGTACTGCAGAACCACCGCCATATGTAATAAGTACCTTTGCACCCTTTGGCACCAATGTATCTAATTCACCTAAACGGTCTTTACCGAATACGATATGTGTAGGATTATAAAAATCAAAGTTAAACATAAAGACCTCCTATGTATTATGTTTGTATTCCACCACTTTAGTTGTATAAAACTTATCTGTATTATATCATATTTCGATTTTTTTAGATATATATTAATAACCCACTTTACTACTATCAGAAAAGCCATAGTTTTAATCTATAGATAACCAATATATTTTACTCTATATACAAAACCCCATTCACATGATAGGATATCTATATTATATGTATTTAGAAAGGGATGTTATCATGAAATTAAAGAAATTTATTGCCCCTCTTCTCGTTGGCGTTCTCGCATTCGCCATCGCAGGTTGTGGCAGCAATACACAAACGAATAATACACCAAAAGAAATTAAAATTGGTGCTACCGCAGGCCCTCACGCTCAAGTAGCAGAAGCTGTGGCGAAAGAGGCTCAAAAGCAAGGTATCAACCTCAAGGTTGTGGAATTCTCCGATTATGTAACACCGGACAAAGCATTGGCCGACGGAGATATCCAACTCAACGCATACCAGCACGTTCCATTTATGGAAAACTTTAACAAACAAAATGGTTCCGATCTTGTAGCTATTGGCAAAACGATTTTAATGCCTATGGGATTGTATAGTAACTCTGTACATAGTGCACAAGATGTACCAAATGGTGCTATCGTAGCTATTCCTAATGATCCAACCAATGGTGGTCGTGGTCTTGCATTACTTGCTAAAGCGGGCCTTATTACATTGAAAGATGGCGTTGGCTTTAAAGCGACGGTTGCAGATATTACATCCAACCCTAAAAACTTACAAATCCAAGAACTAGAAGCAGCGCAATTACCGCGTAGCCTTGACGATGTAGCTGTAGCAGCAATTCCTATGAACTATGTGCAAAGCGCAGGCCTTAATGTAGAAAAACAAGGTTTCTTCTTAGAACCAAAGGATGAACCATTAGCCGTTATGGTACTTGCTGTACGTAGCCAAGATAAAGATAATGAAACATACAAAAAAATTGCCGATATCTATAAATCCGAAGCAATCAAGCAATTCATTGACGAAACGTTTAAAGGCTCCATTACATCGGCCAATTAATATACAAATCTCCATTCTGTTTAGGATGGAGATTTTTGTTATAGCCATATATAAATAAAACAACGCCCCACATTTATAGATAGAGCGTTGTGCATAATGTCTAATTATTCTTCTGTATCAAATGTAACATCCAACGGTTGACGTTCCACAATATTGCGGTATCTCACCTTAGGATATCCCATCAAGATGCCACCAGCGATGATTTTATCGTCCGGTACACCTAATATATCTAATAATGGTTTATATTCAGCTTCGCCTGCATGTTCAAAGAACCCTGCCCAGCATGTTCCAAGGCCTACTGATGGCGCATATAATTCCGCATAAGAAAGGCAAGAATGGCCTGAATCATGAGTGCGATGAATGTCTTTTTTGGATCCAATGGCAACCACGAGAGCTGGGGCATCGCGGAGAATATATTCTTTCCCCTTATCTACTTCTGCCTGAGCTGCACGGGCATAAAGCCGCATAATCGGCACGGTCTTCGCGGCAATGTGCATCCATTCGAGAACAAGATCTGCAATACGGCGTAATTTTTGTTTATCTCGAATTACGATATAAGAAATACCTTGCGTATTTGTCGCAGTCGGAGCCATGCGAGCCACATTCAATACCTTGCGAATCAATTCAGCAGGAACTGGTTTATTTTGATAATTACGAATGGAACGACGGCTGCGTAAAAATAGCTCTGCTTGTTCCGGCGTAAATTTAGTTTCTTTTGTAATATCCACTTGTTCAGCACGCGGTGTTAGGTCGCTATCTAGAGCAAGCGTAGGGCATACTGCAACACAATGACCACAGGAAATACAACCACCCTTACCTGTTTTAGGACCATCATCAGTCATAACAAGAAGGCCTGTTGGACAATCGGCTACGCATAGACCACAACGAGTACAGACTTCTGTATTCACGGTAAATAACATAGTAATGAACCTCCAAACACATACTATAAGCCCTATTATACCACATAAAATCAAATCGTAGGATAGCAAAAAAATATAACACATATGTTTATGAGTTAATCTTTACGCATAAACATATGTGTTATTTAGTCATATCATCCTATTCGAAGGATTTTATCAAGTCCATATATTGAGCCTTATGAGTCAATCGCCAAGAACCAAAATCCGCTTCTGGTGCTTCATTAAGAATATTTGCCAAGGCCTCCATAAATGCAGGAATTTTTGTAGCCACAATATTCCCTGCCATTTTACCAAAGCTTTCAGACCCCATATGTTCTGAACCACCATCTACGATGATGAAAGCAGGTTGCGGTTTCTTATCCACGAGTTTTACAGCGCCGTGAAAGCCAATCTCCCCAATTTGATGAGTCCCACAAGAATGTGGACAGCCGGAGATATGTACGCGTGGCAATTTTTTCGTATCGATGCCTTTTTCCTCAAGATGATCAAAGATAGCCTTTAGCAAGCCATTAGAATCTTGCATACCGATTTGGCAAACGGTAGACCCTACACAGGATACGGAACGGCGGAAATCATCGCGTGCGCTATCATCTGTTAATTCTGCGATTTTTCTAGCTTCATCGGCTGTCAAATTGATGAAATACAAGGCTTCATCCGGTGCAATACGCGCCTCTACTTGGTCTAGTGTAACGGCATAATCAAGGGCCGACAAGAGATGTTCAACATTCGCATCACCTCCAACTGGGTGGTATTCTACGTAGTACAGACCTTCTTGTTTTTGGCGATGAATACGATGGTTGACAACCGAATCATCGCGTTTGCCGGTCTTCGTAATTTCATAGGCATAATCCGAAGGATTAATGATCAATTGTTCAACCTCTTTCACCATTGCCAATGTTTCTTCATAGGTTTTGATGAAAGCTTCAGCGCCTCCCATTTCTGCAGGCATATAGCGTGTCCGCGCTTTCCCACGATTTTTAAAGTTACCATGATTGGCAAATACCATGAGCATGGCTTTCACATGATATAAAACATCCTCAGGTTGCACATCGCGTGCTACGGGAATACCGATGCGAGGATTAGGACCAATACCGCCACACGCATACACATCAAAGGTATTGTGTTTCGTTAAATTAAATCCAAGATCTTTAAATGTAGCATGAGGCGTACTATCAAATCCATTATCGATGCCCATCTTAAATTTACGAGGAAGCTTGATATAAAACATTTGCTCCATAAGAAATTCGCTAATAGCAGTTGCATATGGCATAATATCAAAGGTTTCACGTGGATCAATGCCACGCAAGATACTGGCTACAACATTAGGACTATCCCCGCCGGCACCGCGATTATAAATGCCATGTTCATAACATTCCTTGAAGAGCTGTAAAATGGTTTCCCCATCGAGTCCATGCATTTGCAAGCATTGACCGGTTGTGAAATGAATATGTGTAAGATTGTACTTGCGGATGGTATCTGCTAAGAACCGCATTTGTTCTTGTTTGATGCGACCACAATTAAAACGCCAACGGCTCATGCCCGTAGCAGCGCCACGTTCAGCATAGCTACCATATGCACCGGACTGGCCCTTATAATCGGCAATAGACATTTCTTTCTTATAAAATTTGCGTGTCATATCTTCAAACTTTGGATAATCTGCAATTAAACGTTCTTTTACTTCTTCTGTAATCATAGTACTACCTCTTGGCTTATATTTATTAAGCATATATAGAAACTTTTATATGTACATTATACGCTTATGTAATACTTGAAAACGTATCCATAGTCACAACTTTATATACGAATATCTATATATTGATATTACAAAATGTAATAATAATTATTTTCGATTTCCTATGTGAAAGCCTCTCCCATCCATTGGAATCGCAATCAGTTTCCCCTATTGCATACAAAAACACAAAAAAGCAGCAGACCTAATGTCTGCTGCTTTCACAATCAGTATGATGATTTAATTATTACTCCTCACCTTGTGTAGGATTGTTATACGCATCTTTATCAATGGTGCCCATAATTTTATCTACCACAAGTGCATTTGTTAAGGAACCAGATACGTTCAAGCATGTACGGCCCATGTCGATCAATGGATCGATGGCAAGGATCGGACTGATGGATGTAAAGTATGCACCAAGACCTGTACCACTAAGGGATACGGATGCGGCCATTGTAGCCGTACCAGGAACGCCAGCAATACCGACGGAACCCATAGCGATAACGATAACGCTCATGATGTACATTGTCAAATCAAAGGGGATACCCGCTACATTAGAAATGTAAACCACCACAAGAGCTGGGAATACGCCGGCACAACCTTGCATGCCTGCAGTAGTACCAAAGGATGCCACTGTATTAGCAGTTGTAGCATTTACGCCAAGACGTTTTGTCAATGTTTCAACAGTCAATGGCAATACGCCCATAGAGGAACGGGATGTGAAGGCCAACAATAATGGAGCCTTCGCTTTTTTGAAATAGGTAATCGGGTTATAACCAAAGCTTGCAATTAATATAGCTTGTACAACGAACATAATCAAAAGACCTACGTAAAGCAATACTACAAAAAGTCCCATGTCAAGGATGGCTTGCAAGCCACGTGTTGCCAATGTAGATGCTAATAAAGCTACTACGCCATATGGCATAAGGCCAATAATGAAATCGGCTACCCAAGAAATCAACTGATGTAATTCATCAAATAGCTTTGTGAAGATTTCCATGCTATTGGTGCCCGTTTGTTTTAACAGACGAGCCACACTACCCAAGATGATAGCAAATACAACGATGCCGATAACATTTGTTTCAGCCGCCGCTTGAATAGGATTGCTAGGAATCAACGCACGGAATGTATCAACCATCGGTTTGATTTCACGGATTTTTTTACCGGACTCAACGATGTCAAAGCCTTGACCCAATCCAAAGGCATTACCAAGGATAAGACCTACGATAGCAGCTACAGCCACCATGCCTAGGTTTGTGGACACCATGGCAACCACTAATTTCTTAAGATTAGCCCCTGCCTCCATGTGCAAGATAACGTGTACGATAGAGATAAACACGATAGGAATAACAAGCATGCGGATCAAGTCGATAAAGCCGCCGCCCACAAGGGAGAACCACTTCGTACTTTCTTTGATGTAGACCACCTTAGATGGATCATCAGGGAATCCAGCAATAACTTGAATTGCTACACCTAGTACGGCGCCAATAATAGTGCCAATAATAACAAGATTACCAAAGGATGTACCTTTACGTTGCAATGCATAAATAACGATTAGCGCCAGTACGAATACTGCTATAATGCCAATGCTCAATGGATTGCTTAGCATGAGGTAATCTGTAAAGAATGGAATATTCATAATACACCTCGTTTAATTCATATTAAAATAATAGGTTATGAACTCAGTATATCATATATCGAAAATTTTACAAGTCCTATATCGAAATTTCTGCAAATTATTGTATGCCTATTTCGCAACATCTATAGACAGAAAAAGACGACCTTCCATCGGAAGATCGCCTTTAATATTTCTAGTTATACTAGCCTTCAGTATTAGAATTATCTATTAACTAGGACATATGTTACTTGGATAGGGCCATGAGCACCATCTACAGTAACGAGCTCGATATCAGCCGTACGGGACGGACCGGAGATCAAGCAGATATTTGTAGGGAAATTTGCTGGATCATTGTGGTAACGTTCAGCCAAATGTTCCATTGTTTGTGTCATGCGTGGGTTGATTGTATCAGTGTACAATACAGCAATGTGAGTTGTAGGCAACAAGCTAATGGCACGACCAGATTCTTCGCCAGACGCTTGTACTACAGTAGCTGTTTCCGCAATACCGCAGTATGGGAATGTAATACCGATATCTGCATTGGCAGTGTTAGAAATACATTCTTCCCGACCTTTAGATGCATCCCATTGGAAGTATGTACGAACGCCACCATTATTAGCTGCATCTTGTTCGAATAATTCTTTTAATTTATATTCTTCTACTTCTGGAGAGCTTGGGAATACAACCTTACCATTGCCCCAATCGTCGATAGCTGCCAAAATCGTTTCACCTAATTTATCAGGTGTAGTTTCAACGAATTTTGTACCAACACGTTGACATTGTTCCTTAAACATTGTCAAAATTTGATCTTTATTCAAATCTTTGAACATAGTTTCTTGAGGACCATGGCTGTAATCAAAATCCTCTACATATGCAGGGCACATTTCTTGATCACGGCCTAATGCACGAGATAAACGTGCAATAAATTGTTTACGTTTAGCTTCATCCATTATTTTTTCTCCTTCTTCTTGTTCTTTTCATGTTCAGCATATAAATCACGGAATTTCTTGAATTTCAAGGAACCCAATTCTTTAGACTTAGTCCAGCCATTCATTACTGGAATAGCTTGAGTCCATGCAGGCATATTACCTTCTTTATTACTAATCAAGTTCATGCCGATAGCACCAGCTTTTGTGCCAAGGTCGAATAATGTAGCATTACCGAACATCTTAGCCGCTGCTGTGAAGATAGCTTCTTCTGCTTTGGACGAGTTTTTTCGATGTCTGCCATAATATGACGGTGTTCCATCAATAATTCATGCAATGGAATTGCAACTGGACAATTTTCTGTACATGCACCGCACAATGTAGAAGCGTATGGAAGATCGCCTGCTACTTCGTAACCTTTGAACAATGGAGTCAATACGGCCCCCATTGGACCTGGATATACAGAGCCATAACCATGACCAGAGATGTGACGGTATACAGGACAGATATTCATACATGCACCACAACGGATACAACGTAGCATTTCTTGGAATGTACCACCTAAGATACCGGAACGACCGTTATCGATGATGATGATATGAGTTTCTTCAGGACCGTCAGCTTCACCAGCGCGACCAGGACCAGTCATCATGGAGAAGTAGTTGGAAATTTTGGAACCTACTGCGGAGCGGTTCAACATTTCCATCATAACGTCAAGAGCTTTGAAATCAGGAACGATACGTTCTGTACCTAAGAAGATTACTTGAGTCTTAGGAATAGAACTTGCCATACGACCGTTACCTTCGTTGGAAACGATTGTACAGGTACCAGATGCAGCTACTGCAAAGTTACAACCGTTAACACCTACGTCAGCTTTCAAGAAGCGGTCGCGTACATAACCACGCACGAAGTGCGTCATTTCTGTAGGGTTTTCAGTACCTGTATAACCTAATTTTTCAGCGAAAATTTCGCGGATTTTGTTACGTTCAAAGTGAAGGCCTGGTACTACGATGTGAGATGGAGGACTCACTGCTGTTTGCAAAATGAATTCCGCCAAGTCAGTTTCGTTTACTTCGATACCAGCTTCTTCAAGAACTTCGTTCAAACCAATTTCTTCAGTTAAGATAGTTTTGGATTTAACGATCATTTTAGCTTCGCGTTCACGAAGGATATCCAAAGCGATTTGAGTCGCTTCTTTATCGTCGAATGCAAAGTGAACTTTAGAACCAGCTTTTTCAGCGTTTTCAGCAAATTGATTTACGTAGTAATCCAAATTATTGAGCACGTGATCGCGAAGTTTAGCTGCTTCTGCGCGGAAATCCAACCATTCAGGAACGTCCGCAACTACTGTATTACGTTTATCATAAAACACGTCTTGTGCTTTTTTGATAGCTGCAACTTTGAAATCGTCAGCCAAACATTCTTTTATACGTGTTTTATAGGGGCGATTGTCATATATAAGTGCCATGTCGTCTCCTCCTTAGCGGCAGTTTAAGATTTCAGCAATATGCATTACTTTGATACGGCGATCGATTTCACCATCTTTATGAAGACGGTCAAGCATACCTGCAATATTCATCAAGCAAGCTTGGTCGGAGCCGGAAATTACGTTAGCACCAGTGCTAGCGATTTCCAATGCTTTTTCGCGTGTCATTACTTCGCTGATTTCTGGGTTTTTAACGGAGAATGTACCGCCGAAACCGCAGCAACGGTCTGCACGAGGTAATTCGATCAACTTAAGGTCTTTTACATTGCGAAGGAGTTTGAAAGGTGGTTCTTTTACACCCATCAAGCGAGTTACGTGGCAAGATGTATGGTATGTAACAGTTTCGTCAAAGCGTGCGCCAACGTCTTCTACACCCAATACATCAGTAATGAATTCAGTGAATTCATAAATTTTTCCGCTCAATTTTTCTGCACGTTGTTGCCATTCAGGTTGACCTTCCAAGAAGTGTTGGTATTCATCGCGAATAGCAAATGCACAGGAGCCAGACATGCTAACTACATAGTCAGCGTTTTCGAAGCATTCGATTGTATTCTTAATAGCATCCATAGCGGCATCATTGTAACCGGAGTTTGTGAACATTTGCCCACAGCATACTTGTTTCTTAGGTACTACAAGGTCGCAACCTAGTCTCTCAAGTACTTCTACACCAGCCATGCCAACATGAGGGTAGAACATATCAATCAAACACTGTTGGAAAAGATGAATTTTCATATTTTCGTCCTCAACTTTTCTAGTACTTAACTCAAAAAAATTTTTGATATGTATTCATTTAGGTCGATAAAATTTCACAAATTATCAGCCTATACAATAAATTGACGATCTTTAAAGTGTTATATTTAAAGAACATTTCGATATAATTATAAATAAGGGCACCATAAATGTCCAAGGAATTGCTATATTCGTATTTAGACTTGTATAAATCATATCGTTATGACTAAAAAGTAATAATCAAAATTGATTTTTTTATCACACGTCTCATTATATTCATAAATTTTTTTCTATAAATCCCATGCGCTCTCTATTTGCGAAATGTTTATCAAATAGAAATTTTTTTGTAGTCCCCAAAATTTCCTCATTCTCAATTGTTATAATGAAAGTGTAACTTTCACCATTATTCATCTAATTTTTTTATCCTTATATATTACATTTTCTTATAGTAGTGGTTATTTCATAAAAAGTGCTATAATTTATGTATATAAACGTAATTCGAAAGGAGCTTTCTCATGAAACTCAATAAATTGTCCTTATCTTTAGCGATTACATTGGCGCTAGGATCCACATTCGGCATGGCTCATGCAGAAACTACAACAACTACGAAAACACCAGTTGTAACAAATGCAAAAGCATCTACACATACTACAACTGCTGCAAAAACAACTGCTAAGACAACACATGCAAAAACAACAGCTGTAAAAACAGATTCTACAGCCGCAGCAAAAACTACACCAGCAGCGACTGCTAAATCTACTACAACTACAGATAAAACTACAACAACTGCAAAAACAACACAAAAATCTGAGGCTCCTGCAAAGGTAAAAGAAAACTTACCTGCTGGCGTATACCCAGATACAAAGGATAACTGGGCTCGCGATGCTATCCAAGCTATGACAGAGGCTGGTTACTTATCCGGCTATGCAGATAATACATTCCGCCCTGGTAAGAGCATCACTCGTGAACAAGCAGCTGCTATTTACGGCAAGGTATTGCAACACAATATGAACGAGCAAGAACTTGCTGACCTAGTAACAAAAGAAAATGGCGTTTCCTATTCTGATGTTGAAAGCGACCGTTGGTCCAACACAGCAATTAAATTAGTTGGTGCTGCTGGCGTTATGGAAGGTACAACAAAAACTACATTCGCCCCTGCTAAAGCAATGGACCGCGAAGAATTTGTTGCTTCCGCAGCTAATTTGGTTAAGAAAATCAAACCTGATGCACCTGTAAAATCTGAAAAGGTTACCTTCAAAGACAGTGCAAGCATTTCCAAAGCATATGTTGCAGATATCGAATACATGGCACAACGCGGCTATGTAGCATCCGGTGCAACAACAGATTTCAACCCAACACAACCTGTGACGCGCGCACAAGCAGCAACAATCTTGAACCGCATTTTAAATGGTGAAACAGCCCCTACTTCTAGCAAGGCTACCGCTATTAAAGAAGATGCAAAACAAGACGCTGAAAAGGTTGAAAACAAGGCTAAAACCATTGAAAAAGAAATCGCTAAGGACGTAAAAACAGATGCTAAGAAAGTAGATACTGCTGCAAAGGCAGATGCAAAAAAAGCTGATGCTGCTGTGAAATCTGACGCAAAAAAAGTTGATGCTGATGCGAAAAAGGTAGAAAAAGAAGCTAAGGCTAAAAAATCTGACAAGGTTTCTGAGTCTAAAACAGAACAAACTCCACGCATCGTTCGACCTGTACGTCGCAGCACATTAAAACCACTCGATCAAAAACAACAAGAAACATTGGAAAACAATGTATTCACTCAACTCAACAAAACATATAAAACACCAGAAGCGTTCCAAGACTATGGTGTTATGTATTGGAGAGACAATCAATTGCATGTGGCTTTGAAATCCAGTTCCGATTTGGATACAGTAAAAGCTAATTTGGCAAGCCAAGGCAATGCTACTATCAACAACTATGTAGTAGTTGAGCCATCTCAATACAGCCAAACTGAATACGATGTTATCGAATCTAACTTCCGTAACTACTACAGCAAAAACGAAAAAGGCGGCAATATTATCGCCGTATTCCCAGACGTTGAAAACAATCAATTATACGCTGTAGTTAGCACTGCAAGTAGAGAAACACAACAAGGTATTTCCAAGGTATTTGGTTCCAAGGTTAAAATGACTGTAAAACGCTAATAGCAACAAAACCCCAATATATTTTAGTCCTTAAGGGGACTTCAAAAACAGCGTTATCCAACGCTGTTTTTGGTATATTTACCACATGATTAGGAAGGATATGTATGCAACAGGTATCAAAACACACATTACGGGCCCTCATCCTGTCCGCTTTACTTACTACATCCGGTATGGCATTTGCCGCTACACCGGCACAAACACCAAGCGCCAATCCAGCGCAACATACTGTAACAACAACGGCAACAGTTCAAGATACAACAGCGACTGCACAGGACAAAACTGCTGCACCTACTAATACGGTAGTTAACCAACAACTTCGCTCTGGCGTTGTTACGTCTCCAAAGGATATCCAAGATGTGCGACCATACATCTTCTCCGATGTACCAAGTGATTTTTGGGCCTCTAAATCGATTAGTGCCGTAGCAAAGGCTAAATTGATGAAAGGCTATGCAGATGGCACATTCCGTCCTAATCAACCAATGACACGGGAAGAAGTGGCCTCCCTATTCAACAACATTACCGATGATGGTGAAGCAGCGTTTATCTCTAGTCACTTCAAAGATATTACATCCGACCGTTGGTCTGCCCTCGCTATTGAATCGGTAGCGCGCAAGAATATCATCTCTGGCTATGGCGATGCTACATATAAACCTGAAAAATATATGTCCCGCCAAGAATTTGCTGTTGTAGCAGATAATTACCTACATTATCTAGGCTATACAACTGATGACCCTACTGTACTCGATCAAGTAGCGTATGGGGACCAAAAATTCGTAGCTTCTTGGGCACAAGATGCAGTGCGTGAATTAGCATACTTAGGATTTACCAACTATGCACCAGGCACGATGTTTAATCCAGAAAAATACGTAACCCGTGCAGAGGCGGCTGAAATTTCCTACCGTATGACACAAACACCACAAGCATTGGCATTCCACAATGCGCTCTACCGACAACAAGTGGAACGAAAAACATCCACTATCATCAGCCACGCCCTTTACTATGGTCAAGACTTCACACAATTTAGAAACGACGGCGCTCTCTTCTGGAAGGAAGGTAAATTGCACGTTTCTGTAGTGGATAAAAAACACTTTGATACAGTTCGTACAGCACTAGCTGACGCTCATGATCCACAACTCGATAATGCATTAATTGTAAGCCAAGGTAAATTGACACAAGCCCAATTGGAAGACTTCCAATCCGATGCATTGGCGCTTTATCAAAGCAAGGAACCTCAAGGTAAAATCGTTAGTATTTTACCAACAGATGATGCATCTGTATTAGTTATTACGGCTGATTCTGTACAACCTGGTACAGTAAAGGCATTTAAAAAGAAATTTGGTAAGAAGGTAATTGTTCAAACGCCGCCTGAGGAAACTCCGACTACGACGATTCAATTCCCATTGCCATTAAAACCAACAAAATAATCAATTAGGCAGCCCTTCGGGCTGTCTTTTTTTGTCCTCCCCCCCTATTCTTCATACAGGACAATACACACAAAAGCCCCTCCGCACATCGCGGAGGGGCTTTCTAGTAAGTATTAAGTTCTATACCACATAAAACAGTCTGTGTACCCTTTTTGGTGCTACGCACCTTGCATTGTTTAACAATACAGACACATATAGTTAGTTTTGTTATTTGGTCACATCATTTGACGGTCGCGCAAATTGCCAACTGGTACATACACGGTACCAGCACTATGGATTGTATCCACATCTTGTTGAAGAATCATCACTACCGAATAATCTTCAGTTGTGTAGAATTCAGATGGCATTTTGTCGAATGTAGCATTCGCACCAACTGCATCCTTCACTTGTTGATTATTATTGATAGCATTAACGAGTTCCTTCTTATTCAAACCACCAAGATCATACAAGGATAATTGACGACCTGTTGTAGTATTGAATGTAAAGCCTTTTACATAATTTACACCATTTGCATCGCCATCACGCATTGTATAGGTGTGAATCAAAACACTAAAGATACCATTTTTATCCGTTTTTACATCATAGTACATGATGACATTCGTTTTATTGGATTCTTTTTCGTTCAATTTTTGAGTGTCATTTTGAACCTTGGACACGTATTTCTTAATCGTTGTATTAATGGCTTTTTCAACGATAGGGCTAACAGATTTAACCTCTGGGAATACGAGATTCAAATGATCTGTAGTCGCATCTACAGGAGATACGCCTACCTCTTTACGATCCATATAACGATCTGCATTTGGCGCTACCACTTCGATAGTACCACGATCAGTTTTATTCGCTACGGAACGTAATTTTTTGTTTTGCTCTGGCGTAGCCGTGCTAGAGAGACGATATGTCACATCGTGACGATTATTTTGTGCTACTACAACACCAGTATCCTTTGTTACAGGAATCGTTTCACTAGCGGCTGCCATGGATGTGAGTGGCAATGCGGCAGCCATCATGATGAGAACAGTCTGTTTTAATTTCATGGTTAACCTCTTACTTTGCTTGTTCTTGCTCTGCTTTCATAGCGAGAGCTTCTGCTTTATCAAATTTGTGAGTTACAACACGACGAACTAGATAGAGTGCAGAGAAGATGAAAGCAAGTAGACTAACCAACCAGCTGTGCTTTCAAATTCAGGACCAACTAATTCAAGTGGAGATTCACCACCACCAGTTGTAACTGACAATACAATAATAACAGCTATGATTACACCAATCAAGCTTTCACCAACAATCAAACCAGACGCAAAGAGAACGCCACGACGATTAGATTGTTCTACATCGTATTCAGCTAATTCACCAGCACGCATTTTAGCACGAGCGATGAGGTAACGACCTACGAAATAGCTCAAGAAAGAACCGATAATAAGAGGTACTTCCAATGTTGGAGGCAAGTAGATACCCATACCAACAGCCAATGGAGGCAATGTTAAGGAAGCAGTTGTGCTCTTAAGAATCAAGTTAACAATGATTGCTACTACGCCAACACCAACGCCGATCAAGATGTAATTCCAATCCATACTAGCATTGAAAATACCTTGAGCGATTGTAGTCATCAATGTTGCTTGTGGAGCAGATAATGCAGCATTTGGATCCATTTCAGCACGAGGCAACGCACCTGTAAAACCATATGCTTGGTATAACAAGTTAAGAACTGGAGCAATCGCAATAGCACCGGCTACGGAACCAAGTAACAATGCAATTTGTTGACGCCAAGGTGTAGCACCAACGAGTTGACCAGTTTTCAAGTCTTGCAAGTTATCGTTAGAGATAGATGCAATAGCAATAACTACGGATGTCATGAAGATAGCCATAGCTGTAGCGAATTGAACGCCTGCTTCGGTAGCAAACAAATTATTTTCAGAAGCGATGAAGTATACCACTAGAGAAGAAATAATAGTTGCTAGGATACCAATACCGGAGATTGGAGATGCAGATGTACCGATAAGACCTGCCATGTAACCACATGCTGCAGCTACGAAGAAGCCGATTAATAAAGCTACTACAACACCTACAACAACAAGAGTCCACATCAAGCCTGCACTAATAGGTACAGCGGATACGAAATCCCAGAATGTAGCAACTAAACCAATGAGAATGATAGCGAATACGATCAATACAGATTTTGTACTCATATCTGTATCCATGCGATGTGTTTCGCGTTCAGCAGCACTGCTGTTCATGGATTTAACGGAAATTTTCATACCTTCGATGATAGGTTTAATCAAGGTAATCAACGTCCAAATCGCTGCGATACCGATAGCACCAGCACCGATGAAACGAACTTTTTCTTTCCAGATACCCATAGCAAATTTAGCAGTCGCACCACCATCTGGAGCAAATACATTAGTTAAGTAAGGTACGAAACCAGCCCACGCGATGAGGACACCAACGAGGATTGCAATACCAGATGCGATACCGATAAGGTAACCAGCACCTAACAACGCTGTGGAGAAGCCCAATGGGATTTGAGTTGTACCTTTGCCAACGGTGAACCAGAAGCTCATGCTATCGCCAAGAACTTTGAAGCCGTTAGCGCAAAGGCTGATGATACCAGCTACAGCACCACCAGATACGATGTCTGCCATACCTGAGCTAGATTTAGCAACTTCACCACCATTATGAGAGCCGACCTTCAAGATTTCGGCTGCTGCACGGCCTTCTGGGTATGGTAGGTCACTATTCACAACCATGGCACGACGCAATGGAATGGTGAATAACACACCGAGGGAACCACCGCATGCGCAAATCAAGAATGTTTGCCAAAATGGGAACCCTTGCCAATAACCAAGCATTAAAAGACCTGGCAAGATAAAAGATAATTGCAGATAAGGTACCAGCTGCAGATGCTTGCGTTTGTACCATGTTGTTTTCAAGAACGTTAGAATCCTTGAAGAAACGTAAAATTGCCATTGAGATAATGGCTGCCGGGATGGATGACGAGAATGTCAAACCGACCTTCAAACCTAAGTATACGTTAGATGCCGTAAATATTAGAGTGATCAATGCACCTAATAACATCCCACGCAACGTAAGTTCCGGCAAGTGAAGGTCATGGCTCATAAAATCATGTTTCATAAGTACTTACCTCCTCTTATAAATTAAATAAAACTAACTATAAGCTATATTCATTTTATCGTGTTAAAGCGATGTTGACAATAAATATAACCATATATGTGCTATGTATACACAAATTTATAGATATAAATCAAATATGTATAAAGGTAATAGGCATGCACGCATTATATCTAATTGGTATTTATTATCATTTTCTATTATATTTTTTCTTTTTTCTGTATATAATAAAGGAGAACCGACGATAAGGTCGGCATGTCTTTTAAGGAGGTTGTAAACATTATGGAAACAAGAATTGAATATGATTCAATGGGACCAGTCGAAGTCGACGCTAGACGAATTTACGGACCTCAAACGCAACGCTCGTTCAATAATTTTAAAATCGGTGACCACCGCATTCCTATTGAACAAATCAAAGCGCTTGCGCTTGTCAAAAAAGCATGTGCTTTAACCAATGCAAAATGTGGCGCAGTAACTGAGGAAAAAGCAAAACTCATCGCTCAAGTAGTAGATGAAATCGTAGATGGCAAATGGGATGACGAATTCCCATTAACCGTATTCCAAACAGGTTCTGGCACACAAACAAACATGAATGTGAACGAAGTTATCGCTCACCGGGCTAAACAGTTAGATGAATCTAATCCGCTTCATCCTAACGACGATGTAAACCGCGGTCAAAGTACAAATGATACATTCCCAACAGCAATGCATATCTGCGGGTACTTTGAAATTACAAAACGCGTAATTCCTGCATTGGACGGCCTTATTGTATCCTTTGAAAAATTGCAAGAAAAAGGTAAAGGCTTGCAAAAGGTTGGTCGTACTCACCTACAAGATGCTACTTTTATCATGGTAGATCAAGAAATTAGCGCCTTTGTGGACGGCCTAAAAACTGCCAAAACCATGCTCCTTCAAAACGCTGATTATCTACTCGACGTTGCCCTTGGCGGTACTGCCGTTGGTACAGGTGTGAACACACCTAAGGGATATCTTGACGTTATGGAAACCGTATTGCCAGAGGTAACAGGCGCTCCATTCCGCGTTAAGAATAATAAATTCCAAGGCCTATCCTTGAAAGATGCGTTCATGATGGCCCACGGTGCACTTAACACATTGGCTACTACATTGTTTAAGATTGCAAATGATGTTCGTTTCTTAGGCTCTGGCCCTCGCTGTGGTTATGGCGAATGGCATCTACCTGAAAACGAACCGGGCTCCTCCATCATGCCAGGTAAGGTTAACCCTACCCAATGCGAAGCTCTTGCTATGGTATGTGCCCAAGTATTCGGCATCAATACAACCATGACACTTTGTGCAGGCAGCGGTGCATTCCAATTGAACGTGTACATGCCTATCATGATCTATGATTTTGTTGAAAGCTGTCGCCTCCTCGCAGATGCGATGAATTCCTTCACTACACACTGCATCGACGGCGTAGAATTCGTACCTGAAAAACTTAAATTCTTCGTAGAACAATCCCTTATGATTGCTACATCCTTAACACCATACATCGGCTACGATAAGAGTGCTAAGGTTGTAAAAGAAGCGTACAAACGCGGTTGCTCTATCAAAGAAATCATCTTGGAAGAAAAACTCATGACCGAAGACGAATTTGCTGAAGCAGTTCGCATGAAATAAACCTCTCACATCTCTTTGACATATCTATAACATCCTCTCATACCTCAAATGAACGGGAAAAAAAAAGGACGCTATAGTTCTAAATCCTTCAGTATATACTACTGAAGATTAGACTATAGCGTCCTTTTGTCGTTTAAATGATTGTATTCTTAAAGTTAATTGCAATATACTTATTCTTTTTCATTTCATTTTAACCGTCTATATATAAAATACCACCCTAATATAAAGACTCCACTAATAATGTAAGCACTACCATAAAAATATATCCAAAACTCATCATGACCTAGCTCTGGCTCCATAACAATACTTAGTGTAATGCCTCCTAGAAAAAAGATCATACCAGCATAAAAAATAAAATTGAATATTTTTAAAAACATTTTTACCTCAGTAGGACTCTAATCTACGCAAAAAAGATCATACAAAACGAATCTAGTTAAGACCATAGGAACTAGTAGTAAGCTTCCCCTTATGAGTTATTAATTTATATGCCAAAAAAATATTATTCCTATTATTATAATTAAGTCCTGAAGCATTACTTATCTATATCCTTTTTTTAATCAGATTTAATTTTATCTTTAACACACTCTCATTTACCGCAACAAATACAAAAAGAACCGATATTTCTAGCAACGACCTTCTAAATATAAATCTTATAATAGAATTATATGATTAGGCATCTTGTCAAACGGAATTAAATATTCTGAAAAACTTGTTAATTCTTCCAAATCATTACGGCTTATAACATATAAATGAAGTCCATCATCTTTTCCAACTATATCAGCCCTCTCACCATACCACGGTCTTTTATATGATAATATCCTACTTTTTATATCTCCATTTAGGTTAAAAATCTGTAATTGTTCCTCTCCAACAGCTAAACCATATCTATCCGTCACAGATACATCAAAATACGGGACAGAAATAGGGTTTTTAATCTGAACCTTTTTAAAATAATCTAATATAGTTATATTATCTGTATCCAAACAAACTAATTTTCCATTATGAGAATAGGATTCTTTTGTTTCACTTTCATAAACAACGTATGCAAATTTTTTTCCATCATATTCTGCTACTTCATTTATAATATGAACAGAATAATCAACCAATGACAAAGATACTACGCCTTTATTAGTACGCATTAAAATTATGTCATCATTAAATTTGTATAATTGATAAAAATAGAATTCCTTAATATTATTAGGAATAGGTATTAACTTAACAAAATGTGTATCAATATCTACAAAGCATAAAGACGACTCTAATTTAAATACAATTCTGTTTTTTTCAGCATATCTGTATATATAGCTTCAATAAGTAATAATTGTTCGCCTATATAAATTCTATTAACTTCGCTCCAATCCATGTCCAAAATAATTAAACCATTAAGTTTATCATTTATAATCATATAATTTACACATCGCAAAGCAAAAAAATTATAACATTTTTCTGAACTTGGACTTTTTATCTGCTTTAATAGGTTCTAATTCTATCATCTACATTCCTTCTATAGTTTCATTAAATTATAATTCAGGCCTTTTTTTACATTAAAAAGTAATCCACACGCTCTCTGCTCTATAATATCTTTTTAAACTCCTCCCATTTATTAATGGATTTTCTAATAATGGTAAAAAATCATTACATTCTGCTAAAAAAATCCTCATCTTTCCAGAGTTGCCATAACGGCCCATAAGTAACAATACCATATGTGGAATCATTATAATATATTTCTAACTCCCTGTTACACCTCAAACCTTCAATAACTTCATCATATAAAGAAGCATCTGAGTCACTCATTGATGTTTATTCCTCCATAATTTATCTCGTCGAATATGCTCTCTACCAATCCCCATATAAATACTGATTGTAAATGATACTCTAAGAATGTACAAAGATCAGATCATTTCAACTAAAATTCCTAATCAAAACCCATTATATTTAAGCCATATATATAGAACTACACCAATTATAGGGTACATTAACATAAATAGAGACCCTTTTTTACAATTATGATAATGTGGAGAAGATTTTTTTTGGATAGTAATTAACATAGATAATAGAAATATCAGGACCACACCAAAAATGGTACTGCTCATAATAGTAGTAAAGTCATCTGCACTTATATATATATAAACTAAGCCCCCTATATATAAATACGAGAAAACCATAAGCATTTTTAAAAACTTTAGGAAAGCGCATGTTCAATGCTACATCTTTATTAGTTTTTGTTATCTGTCCAAGCTAAAAATATATATCTTTGTGTAAATACATAAAGTTATAATATAGTAACATAAAAAAATATACCTTTATACCCCAAAAAATTATTCATTTTCTTTCACCAATTCAAGCCTTTACAATAAACGCTGTTATGAAATTCTCATAGCAGGGTTTAATTAGTTATAAAGGATAATAAAAAAATTGAGTTACTTTCCTGATCATATACTGCCGAAGTTTTATTATATAACAAGTATAGTACGTATATATTAACTAAAGGCACAAACAAACACAAAAGCCAGAAAATACTGCTATTGCTATCTATCAAGCGTCTACATATCATAGTAAATACAGTATATGTGAGATAAATGTATAAAGCATATCTTAAAATGGATGGCTCAATCGTATAAGTTACAACAAAGTTATACATAATAAAAGCTAAAAACACATTAAACATATGCCACTGACGGACAGTACTACGTCCATAAAACCATAAACTATCAATTAAAACACTTTTATAAATATCAACCCAGAAAGGATAGTTATCTTGACGGCTATAATAGAACTTTAAAGTCTTAATCTGTCCATCGGTTAAATCATTTCTGTTTCCCCACCATACATCAATAACTTTATTATCAAAAATAATCCCATTCGTTTCAATAGTTTTATCATTAGACCATAATTTATCGATTCCAAATGCCCCAAATAGTATCAGCCCCATCAGAAGTGGAAAGAATATCTCAGGTACAGCTACACTCCATAGCACCTGATTTCCCAATATATAGTCAGTAGTGCCACTAAACCTAAAATTAGAACTAGAAATAGTAATACTATTCCCAAAAATCAAAACCATTATTAATAAAATCATTGTAACGACATTAAGCCAATTAAAAGAATCTTTTTTATAATAATTCAATCGCATGTAATTTGTAATAAAAACGAAAAGAACATAAAGAGTATGCCCTACATAAAATAACATATTGTAGTATTCTTGATTATATGCTTTATCAAAAGAAACATAAAAACATAAAAAAATATTTGCTTCTATCCCCAATAAAACTAAAATATTTATTGAAAGATAAGTTTGTATATTCATCGTAAGTGTTTTTAAATTTACTTACATATTGAATTAACTCTACTACTTCAATCTTAAACTTACTGAATTCATCAACTAAAAAAACTGTCTCATACTTTTTTTAATCTTCATCTAAATATCAATGATTTAATAAATCTACTATCCTATCAAGCCACTGCTTATGGTCTTTATCATAACTTAACGACGAATAAACCTCTGGTGTAATTAATTTGTCTATATAATACTTATCTTTATCCGATAATGTATTAACAGCCTCAATATTACTACCATATAGCGACACTAATTGCGCATTACTTATGTACTGATCAAACAAAGGGGTATCATTATAAATCATGCGTATCTTATTTGATTCTACATCAATAATATAAACGGCTCGTTCACCTAATACATAAAGTGTTTTATCTTCCAATAATTTGGCATAAACTCTCACTTCAAGTGATATATTCTTACTCCTATCCTCTAACTCAACTATTGGATATCGACTAAATTGATAGTTACCAATTACAACGATTTCCTTACTAGGATTTTGATAAAAATTTAGTGTAGCTCCAGAGAATATGTATAAACTAAAACTTAATATGGCTACAATCCCTATCATTACTCTTATATCAAAAAAATATTTGAATTTTTCTCATCACTTAATTTCCAATTAATAAATCAACCCACTGTTTATCAATGTCACGTAAACGTCCGTAATCAAATATTTGATCACTAGATTTTATAGCTCTTTTTACTTTAGTTTTATCAATCTTTGAAAGTTGAGATAAAATGATAACCGAATCACCAGATGCTTCAAATATTGAATTGATAACTTGCTCATGGACAGTATTCTTCTTATATGGATTTGGATAAAACGATATTTCTATAAAGGATAATTTATTTTTCAAATATATAGACGCCATATTCACCAACAACATAGGTCTTAGTATTTGTGGAGGTAGCACTATAAACAAAAGACTCTATATTCTTTTGTTCATATGCATTATAAAGCCCACCATCTGCTAGTACCACATATTTTCCCAAACCAATAATATGTATAGGATTATTTCTACTTAAATCTGCCCAAAAGACTGAATTTATCTGAAATGTTAAGCATACTAGGAGGCTAATAAAAATAGTTCTAATAAACATTTTCTTTGTACTATATCCCTCCAACTTCTACTTTCACGCCAATTAAAATCTATAAAAGTACTATATCAAACAAAAACACTAAAAATCATCATATTGACTCATAACGCAATATACATCAAATTGACGTGGTTGCATCGATCCACTCGTTACTTTTATTACTTCATTCTCCCAATATGGTAATACTTCTTCCCAAAAGACTGACATAGCTAAGGATTGTAATGTTAGATTTCTACAAAATAACTCATCAATATTTTTAAAGATTATTAGAATAGATTTACTTTTATCCCAAAATTCTAAATCTCTCATCCAATCGGAAAAAGCAGCCCAATTATCAACCCGTGTAGGAAAGTTAAAATATAATCCGAAATAAAACCAGAACTTATCTTCTGTTGTTATATCTTTACAATCAAGCTCTAAAACAGAATCATAGTTATTATGTATACTATCCATTTCTATAAATCCGTCATAAGAGACATATGTTAATTTATTTATATTTTTTTCACTAGCTTGTAACCTCTATTATTAAATTAAAAAAATACACTTTGATTACATCCGATAAATTCTATATTAGATTATTAACTTTCAACAAAAATTAGAGCAGACATTATGTAAGCAAAAAAACAAAAAAAGAACTACATACATCTGTTTTTTCTAGCCCATTCATAATAGCAACTACGTGGTGGCGTTTTAATTAAATATCATCCACAATAATATGGCTGTCATGAAATATAAATAATACCGAAAAACCTTTGCATTAGAATAGCTTTTTTTGAGGATTTAAGTTTGAATGTTGAAATAATTTCAACAATAAATAAAATACCTACATTTACATAGAGTAAACTAAGGTAATCAACTAAATCAGGAATAAAAAAAATGTTTTGCACTATGAGAAAAAGACTTGCCGGAATCCCTAAGCCTAAAAAAAGAGTATATAGAGTGGGGAATTTCAACTCCATATTACTTTTTTTAAAATATAAATTCTGAACAACCTAAATATATAATAAGCAAATAAACCTACAGGAAGCCCAATTTTTATAAATAGACAACGGAATCATCTGTTAACACACTCGCTTCTGCACTCAACATTATTAAAAGTTCATTTCTAATATATCACAACTCTTATATAACTTCATATAATAAAACGAGGTATCGTATGCAAAATACAATACCTCGTTTATATTATGAACTTTAACCATCTAAAATTGCTTAAATATTATAGCTATTAATATAGCAAAGCCACTACCTAAGCTACCCCATCAAAGAACGTAATAACCGTAATTTCTCTCGGACAGTTAATACGAATAGGGAACCAGTGTCCAGATCCGTTGTTTACGTAGCATACGCTATTTCTCTGTATAGCGACCTTTTACATATGGTGTACCAATCGGTACCCAAGGCATGCCAAAGAGGATAATTTGTCCACCATGAGTATGGCCGGACAAGGTTAATGGCACATTGCGTTCGATGGCTTCATCAAAGAATTCTGGATGGTGAGCCAACAGAATAACAAAGGCATTATTAGGGATACCGGACAAGGCCTTATCAATCATGGCTTCACGGTTTTCTTTACGCCGTTCATTGTCATAGGATACGCCAGCAATATAGACCGGTTGTTTACCACCCATGATTTGGATGTTGTCATTAATCAATACGTTTAATGGCGTTTTTGTTTTAATATCATCGACGATTTTATTGACATCATGATGGAATTCATGATTGCCAAGGATATAGTCTACGCCATCTGGAATTTGTTTTGCAAATACCTTTAAGCGATCACAGACTTCAGGTAACCATTGTATCTTATCGATAAGGTCACCGGTGATGACAACGCGGTTTGGGTGTTCTAATAGTACTAATCGCAAGATTTCGTCAAAGTCATCTAAGTCGATGCTTGGCCCAATATGGATATCACTGAGTTGTACAATCTTATAGTCTGCAAGCCCTGACGGTAGATTGGTATAACCAAAGCTTTCATGGGTTACAACGATTTCTCGTTGTCCTTCATAGGCAGCATAACCAGCGCCACCCATAGTAGCCAAAGGTACAAGGGTACCTACCGTTCTAAAGAAAGCACGGCGCCCAGTCCGTTCTTCGACAGGAACCTTATGGGAGATGTGGTTTACCAGTGCATAGATCAAGGCCAATATGATGAAAACTGGTATACACAAGAATATGGCGAATACTACGCCATAGCTTTCCGTTCTAAACAAGTTAAGCCATTCATACCAAGGCGTGCCGTATAGATCAACTTGGTATAAGAAATAGTATCGTACCGCGCAGAACCAACCAGCGACTACCAAATATAGGCCAGCCATGCAGGCCATAGTTTTTTCGGTTTCCATAAATAGAGGTACAATCCCCAAAAGCCTAGAAAGGCTATGGCTAGCACCACGAGAAACACAATATTTATAATTAATTGCATATACGCTCCTAACTGTATATCAAGTAATGGCTAATACATTGAGACAAAATCAGTGTTCGTCTCATAAATTTATTCTACAATAGGACATAATTCTGTCAATTTACCATGAGGTCCCGCCCAAGCATAATCGGCGAATTCCTCCCGTTTGATGAGCATCCAATCCTTCGGTAATTGCGTTTGTATCGTTTCGATTGATGTATGGGATCCAGTATACAGCAAATCGCCTCGAAAGGCCTTCATAAACCATTTGCGATGAGAAAATACATGAGTTAATTCTTTCACAATAACTGGTTGCAAGGATAAACCAAAGCCCAATGCCTCTACAAGATCAGTTAAACCAGATTCTGCCGCATCATAGGAATCCGCATTTTCTACAGATGGAAATTCCCACATGGAGCGCAACAGACCTCGATTAGGGCGTTTATGTAGCAAATAATAATCACCATAGCTGAGGATGCCTACAAAAACAGGCACATCTACAACCTTTGTTTTCTTGATACGCACAGGCAATTGATCGGTTACATTATGTTGGTACGCATGACACGTATTAACAATGGGACACTCACCGCAACGTGGCGTCTTAGGGATACATACGGCTGAACCAAAATCCATCAAGGCTTGGTTAAAATCGCCTGGTCTATCATGAGGCAATGTGTCCTCTACGATAGCAGTTATGGCCTTCTTGCCCTTTGTACCCAAAATATCATCGAATATGCCGTACAAACGGGCATAGATACGCAATACATTGCCATCAACGGCCACCTCTGGCTCGCCATAGGCCATGGATAGCACAGCACCTGCCGTATAGGAGCCTACACCTTTTAGAGATTCCATATCCTTCCGATTATGAGGCACTACGCCACCGTAATTGTGCACCACATCTTGCACACCAAGTCGCAAATTACGAGCTCGGCTATAATAGCCAAGGCCTTGCCACGCATGAACTACCTCATCTTCTGTGGCCTTTGCCAAGTCCTCCAGAGTCGGAAATAGACGCATCCAATTATCATAATAAGGCTTCATCGCCTCAATGCGGGTCTGTTGGCTCATTACCTCAGACACCCACACCTTATAAGGGTCACCGCAGTCACGCCACGGCAAATCCCGTTTATTTACATCATACCATGCCAACAACTGTGGCACCCACTTAGGGCTATTCATCTCTTTCATAGTTCCTCAATATAGGTATATGTGAAAGCACATCCTATACTTTCACTACACTCTATTCATTAATATATACATCGATACGGGCCAACAGTTCACTTTCCATGACTATGTCGACCTCTGTTAAACGCATGTTCTCTACATGACTGTTATCTGGGCCAAAACGAATAGGACCTTTCAATAACTTGCCCTCTAATAGCATAGGAAGCCACGTACGATCCCCTTCCCACATATGCTCATAAGGGACATCGGCCAATGTAAACCAATGCGGCTCCATCTCGTCTGATTCAATGGGGTTTACATCGGTAACACGCACAAAATATACATAGCCCACATGGGTTAAACTTTCATCATAAGGAAACTGAAAGTCAAAAAGGGCGACGCATTCTAGATTAGACGCATCAACGCGTATGCCCGATTCCTCATATAATTCGCGCACAGCGCATTGGCGAAAGCTTTCACCAGCATTGATTTTACCGCCAAAGCCATTATATTTATCAGCGCCAAAGCCGCGTTTTTACGGCCCAGCAAAATTCTATTTTGTTCATCTATGGGAAATACCAAGGTTGTAGGTTTCATAAGACCTCCTATAATTTGGTAAAGATTATTAATATATTATACCATTATTTCATGTGTAATACTGCCATTTATGGTATGATTAAAGGTATGAGATGAAAGGAGGCGCACCATGAACGAACCACTTATATTTGACATTGCACTAGGGCGTACAAAGCCTGTAAATATGCGTGACGCAAGTGTGCGCTGTCCATTCTGCGACCGTTCTAAGCTAACAGATATTTTGGCGCAAGATGGCCACATCATTTGGCTCATGAATAAATACCCAGTTCTCAAGGATACATGGCCTACGGTTATTATCGAAACAGAAGGCGATCAAGGGGAATTATCTACCCTCTCTCTCGACGAAGCAACACGGATCATTCAATTTGGCATGGATAAATGGCATGAAACAATTAGCACCAAAGAATTTGAATCCGTTCTATTCTTTAAAAATCACGGCCCCATGTCTGGCGGTTCCATACGCCACCCACATAGCCAGATTATAGGCCTACGCACCTATGATTATCACGAGGACATTACGGTCAAGAACATGAATGGTTGGCTATTACACGAAGATCAAGATATCCTCATCACCTTATCCAAACACCCTATCATTGGATTCTTTGAATACAATTTGCGGTATAAACCTGATGCGCCTGTCCGCTCCATCGCTATGCGCTTACAACAGACCATACGCTATGTATTAGATAGCTTGGCAAAATTTTCCCAATCCTATAACTATTTTTTCTATCAACTAGAAGATGGTTACGAATATATCAAGGTGATTCCTCGCTATATCACAACGCCGCTCTACGTGGGTTATAAAATTCCACAAACATGCAATGATGAACGAGCTGCAAAAATTTTACACAATATTACTCCCTATTTTGCATTAAAATAAGAATCCTCTGCTACGAGTTCTGTAGGTTAGAGGACTCTAGTAAGGACATATATGAACATTTACGCCATTGGAGACCTTCATCTATCGGGTAATCCACCTACGAAACCGATGAACATATTCGGTCCCCACTGGGACAATCATTGGCAACGTATAAAAGAACATTGGCTGTCCACCGTCACCGATGAAGACATTATCTTTCTCGTAGGCGACATGAGCTGGGCTTTGCGCCTCGATGAAGCACTCTACGACCTCAACGAAATCGCCAGTCTTCCTGGTCAAAAATTTATGATTCGCGGCAACCACGATTATTGGTGGTCCTCTGCTAACAAGATGAAATGCTATGGGCGATGCTATTACCTTTTTACAAGGCCACGGTACGGCCCGTATCATCAATCTCACCACTCAGGTTAATGCTTTAACTGGTGAAAGCCAGTCCACCGAACAGCAATGCATCTTAGCCTTTGGTGGCACCCGCGGATATATTTGTCCTGATGATGCTAGCTTTGAACCGGATACAGATCAATCTATCTATGACAGAGAAATCTTGCGTACCGAAGCAGCATTGCAGGAAATGGAGCAATCAATCCAAGCATTACAAAAAAAATATGCTGAAACAGAGAATACCAGCGAACCACTACCTGTAAAGCGCATTCTATTGCTGCATTATCCTCCATTTAATGAAAATAACGCCCCATCAGGCTTTACAGACCTCATGGAGCGCTATCATGTAGATATATGTATATTCGGCCATTTACATGACCAGAATTCATTCAAACGAATTCCTTCAACATTTGGAACCACTAAATTAGAACTTGTCTCTGCAGACTATGCAGAATTTAAGATACAAAAAATATTGTAATCAAGATTCTTATGTTACATCATATATGAAACATTGAGATTTATAAATACAATACGATATAAGGAGCATTATGAGTCGCATCCATAAAGAGCATTTACAAGCAGGCTATATCTTTGGCGATACAATCAATCAAGAATATATCTATTTGCCATCCGGCGAAGTAGGCACAGACCATCCATTGGCGGTCCTCGAAACGCCTACAAAACGAGAGGACCTCACATTGGACGAAGCTGTTCATATGATTGATACATTAACACTAAAACGTTGTAGCCACCCTACATTGGGTAAAAAATCATTTTAAATCATAACCACCCGTAGAACGGGTGGTTTGCTCTGACCCTATAAGGGTCTTTCTCTAGTGATAGCCCTCTAAAGAGGGCTTTGAATGATCTGATAATCACTCTATTACCACTGGCTGACCCCTACTCAGGGGCTTTTATTTTGCCTATTTTACCGGCTCTCCCGTAAACGGATCAGTATATTCTTTAAAGTTTAATGTATCTTGTGCTATATCTTCTTGTAGTTGATTGCGAATATACTCTTTTATCGCTCCTTCGTATCTTCCTACTGTATCCACATAATATCCTCTACACCAGAAATGTCTATTTCCATACTTATATTTTAAATTCGCGTGTTTATCGAATATCATGAGGCTACTTTTACTTTTTAAATATCCCATAAAACTTGATACACTTAAATGTGGTGGAATAGTTACTAACATATGAATATGATCCGGACAGCATTCTGCCTCTATAATCTCTACATTTTTTCTATTACATAAATCTCGTAAGATTTTACCTACATCAGCTTTTATACGACCATAAATTATTTGTCTTCTATACTTTGGAGCAAAAACAATATGATATTTACATCTCCATTTACTATGTGATAAGCTTTTTACGTCATTCATTGACATTGAACCTCCTATGTTGAAATGTTGTGGTTGCCAGACCAACTTCATTCTATCACTAGGAGGTTCTTTCCTTTTCTCTAAGAATTTTTTTCGACTCCCAGTTTAACTGGGGGTTTAGTCATGCCTATTCGGCGTACAATATAAAATCATAACCACCCGTAGAACGGGTGGTTTGCTCTGACCCTATAAGGGTCTTTCTCTAGTGGTGGCCCTCTAAAGAGGGCTTTGAATGATCTGACAACCACTCTATTACCACTGGCTGCCCCCTACTCGGGGGCTTTTATTTTGCCTATTTTACCGGCTCACCCGTAAACGGGTCGGTATATTCTTTAAAGTTTAATGTATCTTGTGCTATATCTTCTTGTAATTGATTGCGAATATACTCTTTTATCGCTCCTTCGTATCTTCCCACTGTATCCACATAATATCCTCTACACCAGAAATGTCTATTTCCATACTTATATTTTAAATTTGCGTGTTTATCGAATATCATGAGGCTACTTTTGCTTTTTAAATATCCCATAAAACTTGATACACTTAAATGTGGTGGAATAGTTACTAACATATGAATATGATCCGGACAGCATTCTGCCTCTATAATCTCTACATTTTTTCTATTACATAAATCTCTTAAAATTTTACCTACATCAGCTTTTATCCGTCCATAAATTATTTGCCTTCTATACTTTGGTGCAAAAACAATATGATATTTACATCTCCATTTACTATGTGATAAGCTTTTTACGTCATTCATTGACATTGAACCTCCTATGTTGAAATGTTGTGGTTGCCAGACCAACTTCATTTTACCACTAGGAGGTTCTTTCCTTTTCTCTAAGAATTTTTTACCGACCCCCAGTTTAACTGGGGGTTTAGTCATGCCTATTCGGCGTACAATAATGTTGGAAGTGACACTGTAGTAGTGTCACCCCAACATTTATTATAGAACCACTAATCAACTATCTTCTATCTAAATATACAACCTTCATATTAAACAAGAATATAAATATTATTTAAGCAAAATAGTAAGCATTAATCCACTATACCTATTAACCTATTTTATAATAGTTCAACACAATAATGAGATATGCTAAAGTTTAACAACCTATTCTTATTTACTAACTACTTTTTCAGTACTCAAAACTACTATTACCCTATTATCAGAAGAATGTCCCTCAATTTTAATAGTAACATCATAATTTAAATCATAGCCTATTATATGTCTATTTTTTTATATTCACGCCACTTAATTCTGTCATTCGAAAGTAAAGCTTTTAATTTTTTTCAAATTCAATATGCTCATATATAATTTTTAAAAATTATAAACCTGACTATTCCTACCTGTAGCATAATGATCTTCATTTACCTTATAAGAAGATATACTTACAAGCTTTTGCTCATATGATTCAAGCTTTTGAATTTGGTTAGGTCTATTAAAAAAAGCAGCTACTGTCATAAAAAAAATGATAATCACACATATAACAGTAAAACCCAAAATAAGCTTAAACGATAAAGGCAATAAATTAAAATAAGACATTATTTTTTTCATAATTAATCCTCTATTTCAAATTGAGTTCTAATAGCTCGAATACGATTCTCTAAACTTTCCATATCATTTGTTTCTCTAATTTCAGCTTCAGGTTCTGTTGGAGGAGGTGAATATACACCATCGGGTTGATCTGGTGTATAAGTTGATAAATCTACAGAAGTATCATTCACCACATATTCTGATGGAACTTCACTTTCCAACTTCTCTGTATAAGAAAATGATATTGTTGCCTCTGGCGAAACATTCATAGTTTTAGACTCAGTTATATTGGTAGGGCCCATACTATAACTTTCACCACCACCAGTATTCATTGATATTGAAATGGCCCCACCTGTAAACCCTTGCTCACCATATAAAACTCTAGTGTCACTGGTTGTAGATTGAACTGGGAATGCACTTGGCCCTATAGAAACTTGGTCTGTAACATATGAAGAACCTTCCGAATCTATCCCATAACCTCTTGAAAATCCAATCCCAACAACATCAGTAATACCTGCTCCAATCCCTTTGGACTCAGAATACAAATGTTCTTTACGTATATATTTTTTCTTTTCTCTTAGTTTATTAATATTATATCTATTACTTTGAGCTACGTCATAATTTAAATCTGCTAATGCTAAATCTTTATTATCTTCTGAAATCCCATCAAGATCAACTCTATCATCATGAAATAAACCTTCATTCCACTTTGTAGCATAAGATGTAGTTGCAGCACCACTATTACTTGATTTCCCACCTACTACACCATGCGCAATGGACTTAGCAACTTTACCATCCTTAGTTGTTGGTTGCCAGTTATGTAGTTGTTCAAATGCATTTTTAGAGAATAGATGAGCTAACTCTTGACGTTCTTCAATTTTCTTTTTATCAAAAATTTTATCTAGCTGATGTAACGTATTTTCGGTATTGGTATTAATCGTCTTAGTATCAATTTCTTTACCATCTACTGTTAGTATATCATCCAAAATAGCAGATTGAGTAGTCGAGCTGGCTTTACCTTTAGATTCTACGCCTAAGTTTGGAACTAGACCAATGCTGTTATAAATCTTATCATAGCAATCTTCTCCAGCATAAATACCTGCCTGGTGAGTCACACTTTTCCATTTGCAATAAATACGGCCTACACTCGCACTTATACTACCAGTTGGATCCTTAAAATTAGGTTTAGAGGAAACGGAGAACACTAAGTACAATAAAATTAAGTAATAGTATAATAAAACAAAAGGACTGTAGCGAAATACGGTTTCACCGCATTTCGCTACAGTCCCTATTTTAGATATATTTCTTATTTTATTTAGGTATAAACACTACTATTACATAAATAAGATCTATCTTTAAATCTATCTTATCCCAAGAATCCTCCATGGCCTAGAGCAATACAATCTTCTTTTGTAATTTCATCATCTGCGATGAGGCGTGGCACAATTTCATCAAAGGCCGTTGGTTTGCTAAATAGAACACCACCTGGTACGCCTAAAATTGGCGTGCCATCAGCACAGTATGCGATGCACACCATAGAGCCTGGCAAGACAGGAAGTCCATATGTTACAACGCGGTCTGCGTAGCGTTTAATGGCGCCCGGTGTTAAATCATCAGGATCTACGCTCATACCGCCGGTGCAGAATATGATATCTGCACCCGCTGCTTTCACCTTATCGATAGCGGCCACAATGTCGTCCGTGTTATCCGTTACGATTTCATGGGCGATTTTTTTCACCCCAAATTCTGCGCATCGCTCCTCGATAATAGGTGTAAACGCATCTTTAATGCGTCCTTCAAATACTTCAGAACCAGTTGTAACAATGCCCATTGTTTTACGCACAAATGGCTTAATAGTTAAGATAGGTCCACCTATTTTTTGAGCCTCTGTTATTTGTTGTTCTTCTAGCAATAATGGAATACAACGCATACCGGCTATTTTATCGCCAGCTTTCACGGGCGTATTATTCAATTTTGTAACGATGGTCAATTCGCCGATGCTATTGATAGCGTATAGTTTATCTACATCCACCTTGAGTAGACCATCAACATCGGCAATGGCCTCTATTTTGCCTTGTGCCATAGGACCATCGTGCATATGGTCGCCCTTGGCAATGGCATACAAGGCACGGGCCACATCTTCTTCGTGGAGGAACCCTTCATCTTCTGGTTCCATCACATAAATATGTTCTTTACCAAGATCGAGTAATTTGGGCACATCTGCTTCTGTAATCACATGACCACGGCGGAAGGGTGTATCTTTCACTTCACCGATAACGATGCGTACAATATCGTGTACCAAGGCATGTCCTACGGCATCTTGTACTCTTATTTCTTTCATAATCTAACCTTTCAACATATATTCTATTTCATGTATATCAAACGTAATATATAGCAATACATTTACTATATCATATGAACGATAGCTGTTAATATGCATTTACGCACATACGAGTTTAGCAATCCACATACCGATGGCACAAAGGGCTAAACCGCCGAGGATTTGCACGGCCCCATAGAATAGAACATCTGTAACATCACCAGATGTTAAGAGCTGTAAAAGCTCAAAGGCAAATGTAGAAAATGTGGTAAAGGCACCCAGCCCACCAACGACTAAGAAGAACCGAACCCATTGAGGCCAGTCGGGTCTACAGAGATAGGCACCTAAGATGATACCGATGATTAAACACCCGATTAAATTAACCGTAATGGTGCCAAAAGGATAAGGTCCTAACCGCGCCATTACCCATTCCCCTACCACTGTTCGCGCTAGTGCACCAAGAGCACCGCCACAGGCGATAGCTATATATTTTTCCATAATAGATCTCCATAAAATTAACGATTCGTGTAATTATCATATATACATAATAATTATCACATATTACGTATTAGTCAACAATGTATTTGCTAAGTATACTAAAAACACAAGGTAGGGATCGGAAAGGAGGTCTTATGAAGGATCCTACACTTACAATGCCGGCCTACCGACGGAATCATTATCAAGACCCAAAATTTCAGCAACAGTATATGTGCTTGGGTCACAAAATCTCTACCCTGCGAACGTCGATGGGCATTTCACAACGACAATTGGCCGATGTCGTAGGCATTAGTCGCAGCTATTTGAGTAAATTAGAATGTGGATACGGAATATCAGGCGTATCCATCGAGGTAGTATTTAAAATTGCTTATTGCCTCAATGTTTCTACCAGTCAATTGCTACATCTTCGTATGCAAGACTATAAATCCTGTAATAGACATCTTTCAAAACATTATGAAAGAGTCGAATTTTTCCGACTAGCACATCAGCGCTTTTTGGAACTAAAAAAACGTCTCTAATCAATAGACCTCATATGAATAGAGACAAAATTAATTCTTTATTACACTCTCTTCTATTCAATTAAAACAACATTATATAACCTTTCAAAAATTAGATTAACAAGATAAAGTAATTCCTACTTAACACGTACAACATATATAAAAGATAAACCCCTTACAATATCTTATATATGACTTTGCAAAACAAAGGACCCTATCTAGGGTCCTTTTTACTATGTCTATGTAGTTTTTATACTTCGTTCAATTTCTTATCTTGTAATTCCGCATTAGCCCGTTTAAAGATAAATGCATTATTGATATGCTCGCGCATCGCATTTTCTGCAGCCACTTCATCGTGGCGCTCGATAGCATCTACGATGTGATCATGTTCATCGTCACAATCGTGTGTGCGCACTGCATTGAAAGAACTCAAATACATATCGCGATTTACGCGTTCACGGAAATCGGCTAAGTAATCAACAACGCGATCATTGCCGGAGAATTGAGCAATCATGCTGTGGAATCGGCTATTAACCTCTACGCGTGCCGTAGCGTCCTCAATGGCATGCATTTCCTTGCATAATTCTTAAGCTCTGCCACTTGTTCTGGCGTAGCGTGACGAGCACACAAACGCGCCCCCAAACCTTCCATAACCTCGCGGCATTGATATAGCGCCACGATTTCTTCTGGTGTATCCGCCTTAACAGTAACACCCTTCCATGGCACGATAACAACAAGGTTATCTTTTGCTAATTTTCTGAAAGCTTCGCGAACTGGCGTTGCACTGACTTTGAGCTGTTCTGCGATCTTAACTTCATTTAGTTTTTCTTGCGGTAATAGCTCCCCTGTTAAAATAGCCTGTTTCAAGGTCACATAAACTTGTTCACTTAAAGGCAATCGTTCAATTGAATCTACAGCGGAAAAATGATACACATCTTTTGGTTCTTTTGTACCCTTCACGTCTTTTGTCATATTTCTAGCCTTAGGTCCCCTCTAATGTTTACACGCTTTCATACTTTCAATGAACGCCTAAAATGAGTATAATAGAATGTAAGCATTTTTATATACGAACACATGTATATATAATAATTGTATACCCTATAATTATAAGTCCCGTACATATGACTGTCAATTTCAAGATAGTCACAGTTAAAAAGTGAGGAAGTTACCCCTATGAGTCGTTGTTTGGTTATCATTAACCCTGTATCTGGCGGTGGTGCAGCACGCCGATACGCCCTTGATTTACAGTGGAAATTGAGCACCCTTTTTGACACAATTGAAGTTAAATTTACCACCGGTGCCGACGATGCAACCCGTTTTGCAAAGGCCGCTTGTGAAGATGGTTTTGACGCCGTTTTCTGCATGGGTGGCGATGGTACCGTTAATGAAACGGTAAATGGTATCGCTCAAGGTGGTTTCAAAGCAACCTTTGGCTTTATTCCGGTAGGAACCGTCAACGATATGTCTCGTGCTCTCGGCATTCCACAACGACCATTAGAGGCAATTCGCCGCCTCGATATCAACCAAGTTCGCTCTATCGATATTGGTCGCTGCAACGATAAATACTTCTGCAATAACATTGCAGCCGGTGTCATTCCAAAGGTTATCGAAGAGGTAACGCCAAAGGAAAAGCGCATCTTAGGTCCATTGGCCTACTTCTTGCGCGCCGGTCAAGCCCTCTTCACCACAAAGGACTATACATACCGCATTCAAACGGAAGATGATGATTTCATTTGCAAATCACCACTTGTATTAGCCCTACTCACCAACGTAGTGTCTAGTTTTGAACGCTTTATGCCAGAGGCTTCCGTAGATGATGGGTATATGCGCCTCGTTATTTTTAAGGAATACTTTATCCTCGACATCTTCAAGGTTCTACCTCTTATCCTAAGTGGCGCCATCTATAACTCTAGCAATACAACGACATTAACAGTCAAAAAAGCTCATATCGAATTATTGAGCAATATAGATAATTTACCAACCAACATGGATGGTGACGCAGGTCCTTATATGCCTGTAGACCTTGAGGTATTACCACGGGTCCTCAAAGTATTTGCACCGACAAAACATCAAAAGAAAAAACCGCTTCTCTAAGCGATACGAACCCCCTTTGCTGGCAAACCAGTAAAGGGGGTTCATATTATGCTAAGTCTATTGTCTTATATATGCTTACAATAGAACCGCTTCATGTAAGCGGAAGCTATAAATATAACTTGCTTTCACAGGCATATTTGTCAATCGTTCTAGGGCCTCTTTGTAGAGGTCCATTGTATTTTATAGCGACGAATGAGCTCATCTCCACTCTTAACGCGGTCCGTCTTATAGTCCACGAGGACCCATTGATCATCTTCTACAAAGGCGGTATCGATAATACCTTGTAAGAATAAACGCTCACCATTCTCTACATCAGGATATACCCGATTACCGTCAAAGAGCATGCTAAACGGCAATTCTCGTTCCACTCGTTTTGATGCAATGAGACGCTGGCCAAGATCAGAGTTAAAGAATCCAAATAAGCTACGATCACTTAATAGGCTCCGTTCCTCATCACTAAATTTACCTTCTGCTTGCAATGAATCGAGCATATCTGTCATAGATTTTTGCGTATACTTTTTAACAGGTAGCCATTGCATCGCTTCATGCATCAATGTGCCCCATTGCGCACCCGTTACAATTTCCTCAGCGTCAGCAATGGCCATCGGCTTGCGTCCAAATACGGAATCGGCTAGCTCCGTTTCACTAATAGTAGGAATGCTTGTATCTAATATGGCATTCTCACCAGTCGTATCCTCAGTTATATCACAGGATATTACTGGTTTCTGTTGCATCGATACATCTGTAGCCGATACGGCCTCCGCATCACGTTCGGCAAATCGTCGTTTCAATTCACTAACAGAAATCTTAGCCGTCGTCTTGGCGGCTACAAGATTTGGATAGGTGAAAGCAAAGCGCTGTACGATTTCCTCTGGCAATTCTACATCATTTACCTTACCTAATACGCGAACCGTATTGATGGTCGTTTCATCCACATCAGCCTTGTAATCTAAATCTCCATAAAGAGAACCATCATGAATCTCTACCTTTACCTGACATTGACGGTCGAGCAAGTCAAAGTTTGTTTCTCCTTCGAGTTCAATGACATTGCGAAGTGGTGCACCCCCATCTAGGTGACGGGCGAAGGCGATGAGTAGCCAATGCAAATAGGAATTACCAGCTTTGATTAGATCGGTACCTAATACTTGGGTCTGCGTCAAGGCCGCATGTTTATATGAGCGCCAACGCCCTTTTCCTTTTTGATTTCTTTGTTAATATATCCGGTCAAGAATAGCTTATCCCGTGCCCGTGTCAATGCAACGTAAAGGATACGCTGTTCTTCGGCTTTCATAGCATCCGATTTAATGGATTTACAATAGAGCCACGGCATGGATGGATAGGATACGCGAATGTCTGGGTAATAGCCCTTTAATCCGATACCGCCATTTTTATCGACCAATAATGGTGAATTGAAGTCCATGGTATTGAATTTCTTTTGTACACCAGACAGGAATACAACAGGGAATTCAAGGCCCTTACTTTTGTGGATGGTCATAAGGCGCACTACGTCATCTGCTTCGGTAACTACATTGGCAACGGCCATATCTTGATTGCTATCGCGTAAGCTTTCAACAAAGCGAAGGAACCTAAAGAGCCCTCGGAATCCGGAGGATTCAAATCCCTTAGCCCGTTCATAGAGGGCCATCACATTGGCGCGACGCACGAGGCCATTCGGCATGGCGCCTACGTAGTTCACGTAGTCCAATGTTTCGTAAACATCCCACAACAAATCATCTACACCATGACGGCGAGATAATGTGCGCCAACGCTCGATATGAGCGATGAATTGGAACAAACGTTCATCTTGAGCCTGTTCTGCATATAGAGGCATAACAGACCATAAAGAGCCGTCCCCTGTAAGGCGCAATGCACCGAGTTCATTGGCATCAAGCCCTACAAGTCCTGAATGCAATACGGCGGCCATCGGCAAATCCTGCTCAGGATTGTCGATGATTTGTAACAAGGATAAGAGCAATTGGATTTCTTGCGCTTCAAAATAGCCATCTCGTTCATTAACAACGGCTGGAATACCGGCTTGGCGCATAGCTGCTACGGCCCGTGTACCCCACCCAGCAAGGGACCTACGCAATACGGCAAAGTCACGCCATTGAATTTGGCGGAACGAGCCATCCGCATTTTGCACCTGTTTCTTCGAGGCGTGTAATTCCTTGATTTTTTGGATGATAAAATCCAGTTCTCGCTCATTGTTCTCCGGTTCATCGCCTGCGGTTTCGGAATTACCATCAGTTTCGTCAGAACGATTCGTATCACTCGTATCCAAGAGATGTAATTCTACAGCACCGCCCACCCAATCGGATGGCGCCTCTTCTACGATACGGCCCGGTATAAGCGATTCTTTTTCGCCATAATCAAGCTCCGCTGCCTCTTGGGTCATAATTTGGTAGAAAATAAAATTCGTAGTAGTCAAAATATTTTCGTGAGACCGGAAATTCTTCGCCAAATCAATGCGGCGCTCTACGGCATCATTCATGAGCCCATACGTATTGTACTTGTTCATAAATAACGAACTATCCGCCATACGGAAACTATAAATGGCTTGCTTCACATCGCCTACATAAACGATTATCCACGCGGGAAATGAGGTTGATAATAGTTTCTTGTACACCATTCGTATCTTGGTATTCGTCCACCATGATTTCTTTGAACGTATCCTGTAACTCAAGGGCCACTTCGGATGGTTGAGGATCATCTTCTGTACCTGGTTCCACAAGGAGTGCCAAACAGAGATGTTCCAAATCGCTAAAGTCCATGATGCCTTGCTCTTTTTTAGCCTCATCATAGGCTTTGTGAAAGGCGATAGTCAATTCTACAAGGTTATGAATGAGCGGATATTGGTCTTTAAATTGCTGTTGCAGAACGGATTCATCAATATGAAATAGACCGTTTTTCATGCCCTTTAAACTATCCTTGTTTTGAGAGCCTAGCGATTTAAATTCGTCTGCTAACGCACCATCGACTTCTCCCTTTTCTAAGGCTTTGCCAAGGCTTGTAAAACTTGCTTTTGTAAAGGTATCTAAGTTACGGCATACATCGACCATATCGGACCAAGTCTGTGCCCCTTTTAATTGGGCTAATGCGGCTAATTGTTCTTGGTACACCTTGTCCCATTTCTTAGGTCCTACAGGACTTTCAAGTAAAGGTTCCATCTGTTCGATGCGGTCTGCAATGCGGTTGATTTCGGCCTGTTGGTCGTCCCACATAGCACGGCCCCATAAGGTATCTCGTAAATCCTGCTCTTGAGCAGCCTTATATGGTTCTACGGCATGGCGCATCCACCCGTCAGGATTCGATTGAGACATGGCAAATTCATAGAGGCTGAGCACCTTATCTTGCAATCCTGCATCAGATTTATCATCGCTAAAGAAATCAGATAGGTCAAAAATACCATACGTATTATGTTCATAAGCCTCTTTCAAAAGGTTCTCTAACACTTCTTGTTTTAAGAGGGCCATTTCCGCTTCGTTGCCGATGCGGGCTGTAGGCGGAATATCTAGTTTATAAAAATAAGATCGAATCACCCACTGACAGAAGGAGTGCAATGTCGAAATATGTGCCGATGGCAATAGATTAAGCTGTCGCTCTAGGCGCGCTTGTAACGCTTTATCATCGGTGGATTCCATGGCCTTAGCTAAGGCGACGCCAATACGAGCGCTCATTTCAGCGGCAGCAGCTTTCGTAAAGGTAACAACCATCAGTTCTTGTACGGATAAAGGATTCTCCATATCTTTCAACCGCGTAATAATACGCTCTACAAGAACCGCCGTTTTACCAGAACCAGCAGCAGCGGCGACGAGCAAGGTTTGAGCCCCTAGATTACTATCCTTTGGGGACATGATGGCAGATTCCTGCTCCGGTGTCCATTTAACGCCCATTATCGTCACCTCCTGTCATAGAACTATCGGTATTAGAGCTTTCACAAAAATCAGCGTTAGCCTCAGTCTGTCCAGATGAACCATTGAGGGCATCGAGCATTTTTTCAAGAGCGTTCGCCTCATTTAGAGCGCTCAAATAATTGTATTGATTGCGCTCATTATCAAAGCGACACACGGTCTTGTAATCGCAGTAGGAACAAGGAATGGCCTTATTCAACTGATAGGGAGCAATGGGGAATTCTCCCTTACCGATGGCAGAGCCGGTGTCCGCCATAATCGATTCCGTATAGCGACACATAATATCAAAGTCGCCGGAGGATTTAACAATTTTCATATCCCCAGAATGGATGGATCCCTTTCCCGTAATACGAACGGGCACATAAGGGCCCTTGCTCTTATAGGTGAGCAAATTTTTATCCATCTTCTCCAACATGTCGATATCATCTGTAAAATACCCCTTATTATTAAGGGCCCCATTTGTATCCGCCAAGACTTTGGCCTCTTCATAGGACACAGGCTCACCCGCTGGCGTTCGTGGATTTTTTACATATGTATACACCACAGCGGCCGGTGTCATCGGTTGATCATGGTGTTTCTTGTAAGCCGATTCTAATGCCAACAGATAAGTCATCAATTGTAATTTTAGGCCATAATAGATTTCTTGTGCATTAACCGATGTACTACCCGATTTATAGTCGATAACCATGCCGTACGTATGACCATCACGATTATATTCATCAATACGGTCAATTTGCCCTACCAAACGTAAATAGCGGTCATCTCCAAGGGATACCTTAATGGAGTCCCATCCATTGGGACGTCCAAAGTCCTGTTCTAAATACATCGTATCAAAGGAGGACCGGCTAGACCAATCAACAAGGCGCGATACCGTTTTCTGTAATGTTCTCACAACGCGCTCTTCAATAGCCTTATCATAGGCTGTCTTTTCATCCTCATCATAATGGTTTTCTTCTAATATATCCGCTGCTACGCGAGCACATAATTCTTGTTGCGCCGTTTCATCCAAATCACGCCATTGCTTATGCTCGGATAATAGTTGCGTTCCTAACCGCTCTAAATTGGCATGTAAAAAAGTACCAATTTCAGGGGCCCCAAAGGAACGAACCTTACGAGGCTCTAATTTCAAGCCATATTGAGCATAGAATTTAAACGGACATTGACGATATTTTTCAAGGCGCGTTACCGACCCAGACATATAGCCCCGTTTGAGGAACAGACCAGTTACTAACTCCGGCGCAATAACAGGTACATCATTATTGTCGCGAATACCACGGCTCACGTCCTCTAAGCGTGGTCTGTAGGCCCCATCATGGCGAGCCCAGTTATAGAGGCCCCACCATAATGGTGATACAGATACACCGCTAAACAAAGCGCCCCAACGTTCAGATAATAGGGATAGACTTTGATATGGACGCCATAAGTATTCATCTTCTGTACCGTCTTGAATGGTGAAAGGCACCTCTATAGGGGACGTACAGAAACCGAGAGATTGTAATCGTTTAATGACGAGGGAACTTTCAAGTCCTTCCCCTTCATCATTGGAACTGCATAGGATATGGTTAAATGCTGCTTGGCCCGCGTCATCGCTAAATAAAGAAGGAAATTTTCATTAAACGCCTTCGGCAAGGCGCCTTCCGCAAGAACAATGCCCGCCTCAGCCAATGCTTCCCGTTCTCTATCCTTGATTAAGCCTTCATCGCCCATATTTTGTGGGAATACACCTTGATTAAGGCCCATCACATAGACCCGAGGCCACGATTGGCTGTACGCCCGTTCTATGGTGGTAATCGCTACGTGATCGAGGGATGGAGGAATCATGGAGTAATGAACATTATCGAGGGCCTCTTCTAAGAGGGCTATCATTTCATCTAATGTCAATGTTTCCGTATCGGTGAGGACCATCATTTCATCGAGGAATCCAATGACCGCAGTGTACATTTGCTCGTGACTGGCCTTGGATTCTAAATCGCCATCTCGTTCAGCCTCTAAGGACCATTCATAGAGGCGTTGAGGCACTTGTAATGCTTCGAGAACTGTGTAGATGTGTTTACACCATTCCGCTCCCGTATGCGCGTCGCTGGACGCGGCGAAATCAAACCAAGGTATCAAAATATCCATGATGGCCTGTCTCGATGCATTCACGCGCTCATGTCTCGGTGCATCCGGTTGTTCCTCGTCTGAAAGCCCCGTTACACGGCGCATATAGGACCAATTATCCCGTTCCCACTGTAGATGGTCGATACCGAATTCGAGTACATAGTTTTCCAATTCATCTACTGCTTCACGACTAAGAGGCGTCAAATCCGTTTTCAATAGACGGAACATGATGTCACGACTATAACTATGCTTAACGATACCGAGCAAATCCGTCATCAATTCCCCAAGCGGATGATTATTCATAGGACGTTGACGGTCTCCAAAGTGAGGTATCCCATAACGGGTAAATACCTTTTCCAACGTATCGCCATAGGTTTCGGATTCACGCAGCATAATACATATATCGCGGTAGCGTGCATTAGGATTGCTTTCAATATAAGAAAGGATATCACGAGCCACCCAATCCGCTTCGCGTTCTCGATTATAGGCGCTCACAAGCGGTATATGTTCATCCGTGGTATTGCGCTTACCATGAAAGAAATTTTCCTCTAAGGATTGCAACACGGGTGTCCCTTTATGCCCTGTAAAGTGTTGAAAGGACAATTTCTTTCCATATTCCTTATAAAGATTTTCTAAAATTTCAACAGAACGATTAAAGATGCCGTAATGCCCTGTATTAGCCAATATACGTTTAGGATCAGCCGGTAAATCAACGGTGATTACCGATTCTACAGCTAGGTCAAAAAGCATGTATAATAATTCAAAATGAACCGGTGTAAACCAGTGGAATCCATCGACAAAGACGTGGCAGTTTTCCATCAATGGCGACTGTGGCAATGCATGAACAAGGTCCATAATAGGGTCCCCATCAATTTGCCCATGAAGCTGCAATTCCTCTTCGTAGGCCGACATGCATAGTGCCAATTCCCGTAGTTTTTTCTGTAGCACCCCATTTGATACGCGGTCCGCACCAGATTCTAATTCATCAGGTCCAATGCGAAACGAGCGAAACTCGGAAAACAAACCTTGCAAGACCGATGAAAACTCCGGCCGTTTAGCCGCTTGTGACAATAGACCTAACTCATTCCCTTTTCGTTTCATCACAAGGCTTAGCAACATGGTTCTCCCCAACTGAGATATACTCTGTTGCTGAGCCTTTACATTGCCTATCGATTGATACACCTGATAGGCGAGCCGTCCAAAGCCAACAACGCGGACCGTCGTAAAGCCGCCTTGAGGCATGAATTCCGCAAGTTCCCGTTCCACGCGATAAGTTGCTGGCTCTGGAACGAGCAAAATAATAGGGTCACCAGGACACTCGGTGATGACCTGCCGAATGCGTTCATATACGGCACAGGTCTTTCCTGATCCAGCGCGACCATAATACATGGTAATACTCATACTACCTCCCACAACGATGTTATATTTAGTAATTCTGCTTATATTTCATCATCCCTGAGACAAAATATATAGCATGGATAACTTATATGACATATAAATATATATACTATTGTACACCATGCAATATCAAAATTGCATTTGACAAATTCTCATTTTTACATTATTCTGTTTACAAAAATTAAAAAAGTTAAATTTGTTTATATTTTATTTACATATTGATACTCATCGTGTATAATGAAGTCTAGATGAAGTGTTATTTGTAAAAATGTGAGATTAGGAGTCTTTATTATGAATACAAAACGAATTGCAACGGTTTTCGCCGTATTAGCAGCAACAACAGTATCTTTCTCGGCTTTTGCCGCATCCATGGACGCTAATGCACGCGCTTATGAACGCGCTGCAGCAGAACAAGCTCAATATCAATATACACCTGCAAACAGTGCACCTGTTCAACAAGCGAGCTATGTAGCAACGCCTCCACGTCCTAACTATTCCCCATTGCCAGCTGTTCCTTATACAGCAGGTGATATGAGCCAACAAATGCCTGTATCTAAAGATTTAGGCGACCCTATCTTCGTGGCTCCACAAACAACAGCTGTAGGCATGCAAATCATGGATCCAATTCCAAACCCTAACGCACCACAACAACAAGCTGTAGATGCACCTGCTACACTTACTTTCAGCAAAGTGGCAGCGGTTATGTATCCACATACAGAAATAACCAATTGAACGCATTTGACGTATTGTTGAACGGTCGTTCTTATACATTCGATTTACCAGCATATACAAATGGTTACCAAGTAAAAACTGCTAGTACATACAACCGTGCTGGTAATGGCATCGCCAATGTATTTACAACAAATGTAATTACAGAAGCAATCGTAAATAACACATCCTTGCGTGTTACTGTTAACATGACACAACCTACATCCGTAGCAGCATCTAAATTACGCGCTATGCAACAATCTGGCCAAGTAACATTAGGTGAAGTATCCACATTGTTTGCTTATAATGAAAGCTATGATGGCGTAAAACAAGCTGCTAACTATGATGTATACAACAATAATGGTCGTTTCATTGTTGTAAAATCCGGTGCCGTAACAGTACCAAATGGTGCACAACATCCATACGCAACAGCTATGTTCGCAATCACTGATGATACGGTAGCAGCTGTAACTGTTTCCGGTAACAGTGGTGAAACTTATGAACTTGTGAAAGGCACTGCTTACGCTATCGCAGCTTCTGCACACGCTGCAGCTGACAAAACATCCAAACAAAAATAATAGACCTCCAGTGTACGACTTATGTCGATCACTACATATAATGAAAAGAGCACATCCTACGGGAACGTGCTCTTTTCTACTATAATCGTGTAAATGTTTCCAATGCCTTATAGGCCATCAAGCGATAACCTCGTTCGTTAGGATGAACCTCACCGGCAAATACGATTTGACCGATTTGATCCGCTTCATGAAGAACGGTATAAAAATCAATTGTTTTTAAATTATGTTCTCTGGCATAGTCTTGTAAACGACGGTTCACATCCACCACCACATGATTAAGGCCATCCATTTCACTATCGATTTGTGTTTCAAGACCGATGATAACATGCCCTTTTTCACTAGCCATTGTAACAGCCTTAATGAGCTTATTATATACATAGTCACTATCGCGGTTTTGCAAAATATCATTTGTGCCACACATGATGCATATATAACGATCATCTTCATAGGACTTATCGATACACCAGGATTCTAAATAATTAATTAAACCTTGTACTGATAATCCATCAATACCGTGATTTTCCATATGATATGCGGGTAGTGCGGCACTACAGAGTTCAACCCAACCGTGACCAGGTCTCACATCATATCCACGGGTTATGCTATCTCCAAAACATATTATTTTCATGAAATCCTCCCTGTACATTAATTCATCTACATTGTAAATATATATGTATAAAGTACAATATGTTACTCATTTTCATGTATTTTTAAGTACATTATGGTACACTTTTTTCACATGGAGAGGAGAATTATAATGAAATATTTTTTAGCTCTCGTGGGAACCCTATTGTGTACCTCGCAATCGGGATTTGCCATATCACAATACGAAATAGAGCAAAAGCCCACTCAATATCAGCTAGCCTATTCTAGCGATACCGAGCGTATGTATGTCGACCTTAGTTCGATTCATACGAAACAGACTGCTGCTAATTATAAAACCGTACAGGCTAGACTGTTGAGCTTGTACACAAAAAATAATGTAATCGCAGACTACGATACAAATTTTACATTTTACAGTCAACAGCCTAATGCACCGGTGACGATGACGGCATGGAAAATATCAAAGCCTACATTTTATGCAGAAAATGGGTACCCCATCGATACATTACCGCAGCAACGGTTAGCAAAGGATTACGGTCAACATGTGGCGGCGCCAAATAGCCCATCACAACGCATTGGGGAATTTGTCTATAATACGTCTAAAGAGATGGAAAAGATTACCTATACATACGATAATCCATATATTCCACCACAAGTATTCCCACCTATAGTTGATCAACAAACAAGGACCGTATTATTCGGTCTCATGCCTCCTACAGATGCTGTTATTTCTACGCCAATGGATCGTGTTATACCCGCACCGCCTGCACCTCCGACTAATATGCAACCAAGCTTACAACCAGGTCATGTAGGCGGACCTAACCCAGATAGCTTAGGTGACCGTGGGCGCTTCTCACCAAATTTAAATGCACTTCAAATGGGTAAATTCCAACCATCTAATCAAAATATTGCTCTTCCAGATCGACAAGGACCTCCTGGTCCTCAAGGTTTTAGAGATACCAAGAATCGTGATGGCCGGAATCTTAACGATAATGGTCATGGACGCGGTCGTGCTGACATGTCACCTAATAGTCCTAATCACGATAATCATCACAACGATGGTAATCGTGACAACGGCGGTCGTAATGGCGGTGGTCGCGGGAATGGTGGCCATGGTGGTGGTCAAGGTCCTCATTAATTATTATTTACCAAAACATTTAGAAACACGAAAACCCTCATCGTTATCGATGAGGGTTTGTTTTATGGCTTTCACAAGCGAAATTTATTTTTTTAGTCTTACAAAGAACAAGGCAATAGCACCGATAACTGGTGCAATAGCAAGGGTCATCAATGCAGATTTATAGCTACCAGTTGCGGTTAGCATACTACCTAAAATCATAGGAGCCAACATAACACCGATTTGATTGAATAAGTTTACAAAACCTGCCGTAGTACCTCGCAAGTGAGGTTCTGCTGATTGTACAACGAGAGCATTCGTCAACGCACTGTGCATGAATGCGCCAATACCAAGAATTGGACCTGTAATAAAGAGCATATCTGGGTTTGTGGTGCTCGCAAAGAGTATTAAGGCCGGTCCAAATAAGAACATAACGAGTGCTGTTAAATGATTTTTCTTAATTGGCAAAATATCGGATAAAATACCAATGGTTGGCTTTGCAATAAGTGCAGCCAAGCCAAAAGCGGACATAACATGACCTGCATAGATGGCATTAACACCTAGTTGTTTTACCATGTACAAGTTTGACCATTGAGCCACCGCCCATGTAGCACCGGTAGCGAAAAAGCCGGCAAACGCAAGGCAACGAATATTGTGATTTTTTAACACGTGAAGCAAGTTTTCTTTTATGGATGGCTTGTCCCCTACAGGAACCGCTTCGACATGAGCCTCCGCTTCACGTTGAGCTAGGATTTCAGCACTTGGCTTACGAACTGTAAAGTAGCTAAGTATAAAGATAAGAACTGGCAACATAGCAGTTAAGAGGAATGCATTTTGCCAACCATAATTCGTTGCTACATAAGGGGCATATAAATTTACAGTCGCCACCCCAAGCGATGTACAAGACATGAAAATACCAACGGCTGCGCCACGTTGATTAGGACCAAAGTAATCCCCAATAGCACTCAAGCAAGAGGCTTGTACAGGACCGGATACGATACCTAATAAGAAACGCAACACCCATCCATAGGTATAATTATCAATGGTACTCATCAATGCGGTAATGACTGCCATAGCGAGTAAACTAACCAATATAGTATAACGATAACCGATTCTATCCGCTAAAATACCACCTGGCAATACCATGATGGCATAGCCCATGTAAAAGGCGGATAAATAGGTCGTCCCCATTTGTGGCGTAAAATTCAATGCTTCATTGACAATCGGCATCAATGACGCCCAAGATAGACGCATAACAAAGCTAATTAAAAATGTTAGCCAAACGCTGACGAGAATTAAAATCTGAGTTCGCGAGAAACCAATTCTACTCATACGAGCTCCTTTCTATAGAAAAAATAACATATAGAGCTATCATACTATAAATAGAAAGAGTTTTTCAAACATAATGAGTGAATATCTAATACTTTACAAAATTAAGTATCCGATGTACTATAATAATTGACTAAGGAAATGAATAACTAACATTGCTTAACGCAAAAGAAAAAAGACGGTACTGCGAATACCGTCTTTTTTATATGTGCTAGTTACTTGCTGAAGTATCTATCTAGCCACTTGCAAATGTAGTGACAATTAAGGTTATCTATTAATAAAGCATACAAAAAAGCAGTACTACTAACGTTAAGGCACAGAGTGGCAATAGCCAAGCGGCCAGTCATACATCTAGTAGTACTGCTTTTGATACTATAAGTATAAAATTGAATGGCGGAGAGGGTGGGATTCGAACCCACGGCCCCTTGCGGAGTCACTGGTTTTCAAGACCAGCTCCTTAAACCACTCGGACACCTCTCCATAATGGTATATTATAGCAGATTTGTATTGAAGTGTGCAACAATTGAATATAGGTAACCTCAGATATCTCCCATGTAGAACTACTTATATTAGAGACAAAAAAGCTGGCCTAAAGCCAGCTTTCAGCATATCTATTATAGTTATTATCTTAGAAAAGATCTTTTTTCCACATGCCAATGATGGCCACGATGGAACAGGCCACGGAGATGCCCACAACCTCGAAGAAACCATTTCATCGTTTTGAAACGGCAATGGCACGTTGGTCCCCCACAAGCTAAAGATGATGGTAGGTACGGCCAAGGTAATCGTCAAGGCTGCCAACATTTTCATAACCATATTAAGGTTGTTTGAAATGATGGATGTAAAGGCGTTCATCATGTTCATCAAGATATTAGAATACATTTCAACCATTTCGATGGCCTGTTTATTCTCGATGATAACGTCCTCTAATAGATCCTCATCTTCCTCATACATCTTGAGAAGGTGTTTATAGGAACTGTGACCACGCAAGCGCAATAAACGTTCCATAACGGTACCATTCGTACGCAAAGCGGACGTAAAGTATGTCATGGATTTCTGTAATTCCAACAATTGGAAGAAGTCCTTGTTCTTTGTAGTATGACGTAATTGGACTTCGATATCGTCGGTACGACGGTTAATTTGTTGCAAGTAACGCAAGAACATGGTCGCCGTGCGATACAAAATTTGGAACAAGAAACGGGTCTTTTTATACGTATAGAACGTAGAAATCTGATTAGAAATAAACGGATAGAGCACTTCAGATTCTTCTAAACAGATGGTAATAAAGAAATCTGGCGTCAAAAAGATACCAAGTGGCACCGTATCGTACATATCATTGCCGCGAACAACAGGAATGTTGATAACAACAAAGATATAATTGTCCTCTAACTCCACGTGAGAACGTTCTTCCATATCGAGGGCGGTCTTTAATACGTCTGTAGGAATTTCCGTCAGGATATTGATAAGGGATAACTCATCGGGGTCTGGGTTCACCAAATTTACCCATGAACCTTTTGTGGCATCTGATACCGTGTAATCGGCTACTAATTCTTCTTCTATGTGCTTGTACACCGTAATCATGTTATCCCTCCTTCCGAGCGAAAATACTGTATCTCATCTTTAAAATTATATACTATTTAGGTGTACTATTCAATTCTCTTGTGAAAGTTTTACATAGAAAAACTGCTCCTCATTGCCTAATACAATGTAGGAGCAGTTTATTATCTATCAGTATTATTTTCTACTCAAGATGCGGACAGAGTTTAAGATACAAAGGATGGATACGCCTGTATCGCCAAATACAGCCCACCACATAGATGCATAGCCTAAGATGCCAAGCAACATGATAAGGATTTTAACAGCAATGGCGAATACAACGTTTTGCCAAGCCACGCGCAATGTTGATTTGGACAAATCAAGAATATGTGCAATAGCGGTCAAAGATGGACGCATGAACACAACGTCGGCCGCTTCGATAGCCGCATCAGCGCCGCTACCCATCGCACCACCTACGTCAGCACCAGCAAGAACTGGCGCATCATTAATGCCATCGCCTACAAACATGGTAGGACCATATTCAGAGCGAATATCTCGAACAACGGACAATTTATCTTGAGGCAATAGTTGAGCACGTACTGCGCTTACACCCGTTTCTTTGGCGATATAGTTAGCACTCGCTTCAGCATCACCCGTAAGCATAACAGTTTTAATATCTTGACGATTAAGATCAGCAATCGCTTCAGCAGAATCTGGACGAGCTTCATCGGCGATGATAATACGGCCAAGGTATGTATTACCTTCGGCTACAAGAACTTCTGTACCGTATTCAGCAGGTTCTGTTGGATAGCCTTGTACATCATAGCGTTCCATAAGGCGACGGTTACCAACAAGTACTTGTTGACCATCTGCCATACCTACCATGCCTTCGCCAGCTAATTCCTGAACGAAATCGGAAGGTTCCACTGTAAGGCCTTGATCTTTTGCTTCAGAAACAATGCTTGTTGCTATTGGATGTGTAGATACAGCTTCGATAGCTGCCGCCATGGATAATAATTGACCAGAACTTACATGGGAGCCTACAGTTTCTACGTTGTGAACTTTGAACTCACCAGATGTAATAGTACCTGTTTTATCAAGAGCTACTGCTTTCACATTAGCCAATGCTTCGATAACACGACCACCTTTAAGCAAGATGCCATGTTTGGATGCGTTACCAATACCGGAGAAGAATGCAAGTGGCACGCTTAGCACCAATGCACATGGACAAGAAATAACAAGGAATGTTAAGGCTGTATAAATCCATCTATGCCATTCGCCAGTAATGAGGGATGGAATAATCGCAACAGCAAGGGCAAGGGCTACTACGATTGGAGTGTATACACGAGCAAAGCGCGTAATGAATTTATCGATTTTAGGTTTCGATGCAGCCGCATTTTCAACAGCATCAAGAATTTTAGTAACCATGGATTCTTCTAGAACCTTATCGACGCGCATCGTAATACGGCCAGTTTCATTGATACAGCCAGACATCAATTGTGTACCTGGTTCTGCGCGAACAGGTACTGGTTCGCCGGTTACAGGAGCCGTATTGACGCGAGTTTCACCTTCAAGAATCGTACCGTCTAGAGGAATCAAATCGCCAGGACGAACTTCAATAGTCCAGCCCACCTCAACCTTTTCAGGGGACATAACTACAATTTCGCCACCGCCGCATGTATCTACAACGCGCACCTCTTGAGGACGCATATCTACAGCATTCATGATTTCTGTACGGCTACGATCTGTTGCTTTTTCTTCAAAGAATTCACCGATACGGTAGAATAAAATAACACCAACCGCTTCAGGCAATGCATCGATAGCGATGGCACCTAATGTAGCGATGGACATCAAGAAGTTTTCATCAAATATTTCACCCTTTAAGATATTACGCGCGGCTGTACGCAATACAGGAAATGCAAGGAGTACATAAGCAACGTAGTAAATCGGAGTTTCAATAGATTCTGGCAATCCGATGGATGGAACAAAGGAAGTCAATGCATCATAGATCATAAATAATAGACCTACTACGATAACTGCAATTGTTACAGAGTCATTGTCCTGATTGTTTTCACGGCCATCATCCACAGCCGCTTTAGATTTACGTTCGTAATCAGCTACTGTTACGCCCTCTTCGATAGCATCACAGATGTCTTGAATGTCACGCTTAAGAGCCTCACGGTCCTCCCAAGACCCAGTTAATTTTAATTGATGGGTAGCAAGTGTAAAGTTAGCTGTTTCTACCACATCCATTTTACGGATACGATCTTCGATTTTCGCTGCACAGTTCGGACAGTTTAAATTCTTTAGAAGTAATGTTTCTTCCATGATATCTCCTTTGATAATGATGAAAATAATCTATTATCCTAGAACCTCTAGCTTTACTAGTATCCTGGGAATTATAGAATATAGGCTTACAATATATGAACGTTTATTCATATATTATATTTTAATCAAAGGAGAAATGAATGTCAATATCAAAATAAATTGACTTTTTTTAATTTTTGTACTCTAATTCTATATTTTGCATTCATATTTAGCCAGGCCATATGCTAAATTATACTCAGAAATTATATTATTAATAACATTATAAATAACTCTGTATAAGTCTTCCCCATAGAAAAAATCTCCATGCCGTTTAACTTCCCATAAGAAGATTTCTGATAAAGCAATATACCCCAAAGATTTATCAACTGAGTCAAAATAAGACTCCATAAAATGTTGATTGACTATAATTTGGTAAAAATACTTCTGCATCTTATCTACAACCATAGGAATTTTTTTGTAGAGGTTTTTACTATATATTGGCTTAATAATCTTCACTGTAAATACTGGGGTCCTATTCCTAGGGCTTACTTCAATGTAAATAGTATTAGCACAATCTATATCATATAGATCCACAGATAATCTTGGATAGTCAGTATTATTTTCAAGTTTAACATTAAAACCTATAGACTTCTCTTGAAATACCTCAATCAGGATCTTTACAATTCTTAAACAATCTTCATATTTGAGATCTACATCTTCGCAACTAATGAACGAATTATTTAACTGTGCTTTCTGCAATTGTTTTTCTTTTTTCCATTTTTTTATTTGAGCTTGTCGCTCTAGATTTCTAGCCTTTTTACTCTTTCTTTTTTTACAATTTTATTTTGATCTTTTACTATTATATTCTAAATCTCCAAATGATTTACCCTCTCCAAATTCTTCGTTTTTTCTTATAGCTTTTTTTGGATTATACCTAAAGATACTTCATCGTCAACACCATAAGTTTTTTTATATTCTTATTATTTAAGTGCGATGGCGCAGATTTATTCCCACTCTTAATACACAAATATAAAATAATTACAATAATAATTACTATACCAATCATAATAATTATTGCCTCCCAATTATAATAAAATGTTAATATATTATTGATATGAGCCATTTCTCTGAATACATATTATTTACTAACCTAAACACATGAATGCTCCCCACAGTTTACATTTGGCATCCATTTTTATTTTTTTCTGACTCCTGTTGTTATTGTAATAGTTGATGTACTTTTGATTGTTACCACAAAAACATTTAATGATGAATATTCTGTTTCACAACCATAATATATTTCCGTTTTCAACCTATAAAAAACGTCTCCAATATACAGTTATTATAATAATTTTCTTTTTATAAACATAAACTGAATAATGCCATATTCCTTAAATGCTTTTTTAAAACAGTTATGTTAATATTGCCATCCTAAATCAGAGTAATAAAACACTTTCCAATAATTAGGATCCTTTTCGAAAGCTATATTTAATATATGAAAGATTTACTCTAAATTATGACTTTATGACAAGTATAGACAATACCCTCATTTGTATTCATATCTAAGATAGGTGATAAAGAACACTTTTCCCAAGAAAAGTCGAATTGAGACACCTTAATAATCCACTTTTTAAAATAACGCTATTGTACTACAGTCTCTATCGATAATATTATCGGCTACTTTGCCTACTTGACCTTTACAAGAATGATATTTTCCTTTTGTCATCATCCTTTAGGCTTATTAATAAGACCATTGCGTCCTAAAATTCTGTATTTATGAATTCATTGATAAAGTTAACCAGGATTAATACAAACTACAATAATTACTGATTTCAAAGCTTGCCAAAATAGAACTTGATATACCTACATTTATCCTCTGGAGTCCAAGACTTATTATCCTCTCGAAATTTATTGATATCCACACCATAAGGTTATTCTAATTTATCCCATATCCTTATTTTCTTATGAAATATATATGTCGATACACTATTAAAATTCTCCAGTTATTCACCTCATAGAATAATTCAATTGCTTTATTTTTAAACACATTACTATATCTCATGAAAATCCCCCTTTACTAGTTATTCAGTAAAGAGGGAATATATCATATAATCCGTCTAATAAGTATATTTCTATTATAAAAAAATCCCCAAGGCAAAAATACTCTTACTGGCTATATTCAATACTACTTATATAAATATTTTTTTATACACTTCTAAAAATCATATTATTTATCAACTAAATTTAGTTTTCTTTAATAGCATTAGATATTCTTTAGAATTATATTATTACAATCAACAAAAAGTTGGAGTAACCTACAAGCTATTCTTTCTAAATTCAATAGATATCACATATACAAGTAAAAATTATAATTTTATTCTTATCTTTGTAATCCTAACTTAGGAAGTACAATATTAGTTATATTAGCTATATGTATAGGCTCTGTTGGTACTATAATAGTAGCAAGAGGTTTGAATGTTTTATCTATAAATAATGAATAATCTATTGATTGTCTACATATACTCAAAAGCACTGATAGCGCTAATTTTATTGCTTCACGATCTTCATCATCTGATACCTCTTCGCGCTTTCCCGAAATACTCCCTTTATATCGACGTAAACAATCATTTGATAATAACAAACTCATATCAATAGGGCCATTAAATTCTATTGACCAACAGTTATTACCTTTCAAAATCTGTTGTGTGAGTATTTTTTCATTAATACTCAATGTAGCAATAAAATATCCGATATGTCTTAATATATTTATACCTTGCTCAAAATTATTACTAAGATGCACAAACAGCTCATCCACAGTAATATTAGTAGACTTATATTTTTCTAATCGAAACGAAAAATCTGCCAACCAAGACCATAAATAATAATCTAACCCTAATCTATATTCTCCACATATATATAATGACTTCGCTATCGCTTGTAATGAATCTACATCAGGAAAATACGAATGAGCCTCTAACAAAGCCTCTAAAGCAGCTTCTATCTTTCCTTCTCGTTTTAATGCGACACCTTTATTAGTCAGCTCTAGGGCCTTATTATAATCTATATTAGAAAAAAAAGGATTTCTAAGCTTTTCAAATTTATCCATATTAACCCCCACAGCATAAAATATACTAATTAATTCTATTTTCAAGACTACTTAATAAAAAAACGCTTTATATAATCCTCCTCAAGAACATTTATATTAGAAAAAAATAATCTGTACGTCTCGTCCACACTAAACATATCTGTACCTATATCATGATTTATAATAAGCATCCCTACCTCATTTACTTATGTCTTTATTTTTTTAATAGTTACTCAAAAATTATTACATAATCCTAATATTTTTTTATTTTTTTAGAGCATACAAATTTCTTAATAAATTTGTATCTACTATTTATCTTATTCATTAAAAAAATCTAACTCATCAAACTAATTATTTAATTCTTTATAGCCTTATCCCGCCAATAAATTCATGAATAATTCATGAATTTATTGTAACTCTTTGTCTAATCATTGTCAACATATGTCCTTTTCAAACAAACATCCTAATACAAAAAATTTATTCATATAAATTAAGCTCTTTTATGTCTTTAAAGGTAATGACAATCCCCTCTATAGACATAGTATGGGCCGTCTTATTTATCAGCTCTATGGCGCCCACCAACTCCGTATAACAATGACCGTTGTAATACAGAACTCGCACAAAATTCCCGTCTGTCAATGATTGGATTGTACGATTTAGTTCCTCTAGTTGGTCCTCAGATAACTCTACACGAACCTCCTTAGGCCGTGCTACGGCTGCCAGCAATGTTTCAAATCCCTTTAACGCCGCAAAAGGCATAAATTGTTTAGCCCGTTGCAAGCGCGACATCCGATGTTTCATGAATGTATACCTTCCCTCACGCAATACATCAATTCCTATTGTAAAATCTACTCTCCATTATGACCGCCTACCAATGTATTTCTAAACTGCATGGTCCCTTCTTCTTGCAAGCTAGATGCACGAAGGATAGCATTTTTACCAAAACGTCCTTTAATATTCAGCATGGTTTTCTGTATATGTTCCTCTTGCTCTGCTATATCCGTTAATGCATTACTAAACAGGTCCATTTCAGTCGGTACAGCGGCCTTATTAACTAAATCTTCAAAGCTAACGGCAATGCGTCGTATCAACTCATGAGGCCGTTTATTTTTATCAAACAAGGCTAGTACAGCTGGACATAACTCTTGAAATGAGTCCGTATAATGCGCTAAGGTCCTAGATCCACCAGTGGACTTTAGATCCTCTGCCGCATAGCCAATATGAACATGAATACATTTTGTAACCGCCTTAATCTGTAGCAGTTCAAGGACTAAGGACTCTACCATTTCACGCATGGGCAATCGCGCCTCATCAGCCGTATAATTGCGCAATAGAATTTGGCTTTGTGAAAGGGAATGTTTAGACGGTCTATAGGCGTGAATATCGGCAATGGTACAGCTTTCACGGCCCCACGCATGATCGATTAACAGCTCCGCGTTCACACCAAATTCCTTATACAATTTATGTTCCGGTACTTGGGTGATGCCATACAAATCAAAGGCGCCAAATTTACGCAAACGATTGGCGATACCGCTGCCGATTTGCCAAATATCTGTAATGGGCTGATGATGCCAAATTTGCTCTTTAAAAAGGCTTTCATCAAGATACCCGATAAAATCCGGCGCATGCTTCGCCAGTATATCAAGGGCAATTTTAGCGAGGAATAAGTTAGTCCCAATGCCAACAGTAGCGTAAATATGAGTAGCCTCGAGTACCGCATCAAGCAGGAGTTGAGCCAACTGACGAGACGTTTTCTTGTACAAATTCGTATATGGCGTGATGTCTATAAAATATTCATCAATAGAATACACATGAATATCCTCAGGGGATATGTAATTTAGTAGCGTCCCATAAATCTGCGCCGACGCCTGCATATATCGTTTCATATGAGGCTTTACCGTGATGTATTCAATATGTGAAGGAATCTGAAATAAGCGAGCCCGATTCTTAACGCCTAGTTTCTTAAGTGCTGGAGAGATGGCTAACGTAATCGCACCCTTGCCACGAGAATTATCGGCCACCACCAACGGTGTCGTAAATGGATCTACCCCCAAATCGGCACATTCTACAGATGCGTAAAAGCTCTTTAAATCAATGCACATATACATCCGATTTGTATCAGCTGAACCCATACGAACACCTCCTTAAAGCGCTAATTCACTAACTTTCACAAAAATTATTATCTCCGTAATTTCTATCATTAGTATAACAAAAATTTACAGTATTTTCAAACGTATGTTTGCCATTATGAAGATAATTTTAAACAAAAAAGGTATCTACTATTAGAGATAGTTTCTAATAATAGATACCTTTATATTCTTTGGTGTTACGTAAATATAACCCCAAGATCATTCATTTATTGTTCTGGTCCAACTTTGTCATCATCTACCGTATCGAGGAATCGTGTTAATTCGCCCTTAAATAAGAGACTTACCGTCCCCACAGCGCCATTACGATGTTTTCGAATAAGAACCTCTGCCTCATCCCCCATTTCAGAGTTTTCATCGTAATATTTATCGCGATACAAAAAAATAACGATGTCCGCATCTTGTTCAAGAGAACCAGATTCACGAAGGTCAGATAATACTGGACGCTTATCTGGGCGGCTTTCAACACTACGAGACAACTGAGACAAGGCAATAACAGGCACATTAAATTCACGGGCAATCAGTTTTAGATTACGGGAAATTTCAGATACCTCTTGTTGACGGTTCTCACTGCCCTTACCGGAGCTACGGCCCTGCATAAGCTGAATATAATCGACGATGACAAGATCAAGGCCATGTTCTACCTTGAGGCGGCGCAACTTAGCGCGCATATCCTGCACCGTAAGGCCTGGCGTATCATCGATGAATAGGTTAGCTTGGCTCATCTCATCTGCAGCAGCCATCACCTTCCCCCAATCATTCGGGTCCATGTCAGCCTTGCGCAACTTGTCTGATTCAATACCGGCCACGGAGGACAAAATACGGCCTACCAACTGTTCCTTAGACATTTCCAGTGAGAAGAACGCTACAGTCCGCTTAATCCCCATCGCTACATTTTGAGCAATATTCAAGGTGAAAGCCGTCTTCCCCATAGCAGGGCGCGCCGCAACGAGAATCAGGTCCGACCGTTGTAGGCCATTTAGCTTGAAATCTAAATCTCTAAATCCCGTTGGTACACCTGTAATAGAGCCCTTATGTTGTTGCAGTTTATTCAGTCTATCAATATTCGTAAGAACGATATCCCTAATTGGAGAAAATGTCGACTCTGATTGTGTTTGACCGCCCACATCAAGAACGAGTTGTTCCGCCTTGTTCATGATAACAGATGGTTCATCCTCGCCAGCATAGGTCATGCCTACAATCTTATTACCTGCATCAATGAGGCGGCGCATTTGTGCTTTTTCTGCAATAATACGCGCATGCTCTTCAATGTTATAGCCCGTTGCTTCGTTTGCAAGGGACGTAATATAAGCAATGCCACCTACGGTATCAAGTTTTTTGCGCCGTTCTAACTCTTCACTTAATGTAATAAAATCAATTGTTTTATTACTTTTTACGAGGCTCAAAATAGCATCATAAATGATACGGTGCGTATCACGATAAAAATCATCACGTTCTACGATACTGATCACCAGGTCAACAGATTCGCCCGATGATGAGCCATCCGTTAGCAATGCCCCTAATACGGCCTTTTCCGCATCCTCATTATGCGGTGGTATGCGTACGTCCATGTTCTTCTCCCCTTAACTCGATTATGACAATGTTCCCTGTGAAAGAATTCGTCAGGTTCTATGCACAAAAAGAATCACCACACTCTGTGAGCATGGTGATTCGAAGATTATTCAGCGACTACGTTAACCTTGATAGTGCTCGTAATTTCTGGATGTACACGAACCACTACATCATGAACACCTAATGTTTTCAACGGTTCTTTAATTTCGATTTTCTTTTTATCGATATCTACCTTATATTGAGCTTTAGCTGCATCAGAAATGTCCTTAGCAGTAACAGAACCAAATACACGGCCTTCTTCGCCCATGCGAACCTTAACAGTTACTTCTACCTTTGTAAGTTGAGCCGCTAAGATTTTAGCTTCATCATTTGCTACGGCTTTGTTATGTGCAATGGATTCTTGTTTTTGGCGCGCATTGTTTACATTTGTAGCTGTACCTTCGAGGCCAAGACCTTTTTTAATCAATACATTACGACCATATGCGTCGCTTACTTCAACGATTTCGCCTTTTTTGCCAACCTTTTTTACATCTTCTAACAATACTACTTTCATTGTTGTTCCTCCTCTTTTTCAGCAGAATGAAGAGCCTCTAGCGCTTTATCTAGAATAGCGGCCTTCGCTTCCTCTATCGTCATACCTTGTAGTTGGGCACCAGCCACTGTTCTGTGACCGCCACCACCCAAGGCTTCCATTACAACTTGTACATTTACCTTGCCCTTAGATCGAGCGCTGACGCCGATGCCGCCATCATTAAGTGAGTAAAGTACAAATGCTGCTTCAATATCTTCATTGCTGATGAGCATATCCGCACTTTGTGCGGCCAATGCCATCATATCCTTCATACCTGCTGGTGCCACAGAAATAGCAATACCTTCGGTACGATTGGCTTCAAATACCATTTTAGCACGCAATTGGATAGAATCGAAGGTTTCAATAAATAATTCTTTTACCCGTTCAATATCCGCCCCTGCACGACGTAAGAACGCTGCCGCTTCAAAGGTACGTGCCCCAGTTTGTTGATTAAAGTTTTTCGTATCTAATACGATGCCCGCATAGATACCTGTGGCTTCCGCTTTTGAAATTTTCACAGGAACTCCTGCATATTGTACAAGTTCTGTTACGAGCTCACTCGTAGATGATGCAGCTGGTTCCAAATACGTAAGCAATGGATTTTCAATAAAATCTGCTGCTCGACGATGATGATCGATGACAATGCGTCGCTCAGATACTTCAAGAGCCTCTGGCGCTGCTACCATCGGTGTTCTATGCGTGTCACAAACGATGGCCAATGTATTCGCATCAGCCCACAATTTTGCTTCTGCAGGCGTTATGATATGAGTTTTCCAAAATTCGTCTTCCACAAGAACATGTACCATTTTATCGATGGCATTTGTTTCTTTTGAAAGTACTAATCGCACCTCTTTACCAAGAGTACGTGCAATTGATACGACGCCAATAGCACCGCCTAATGCATCATAGTCCTCACGTTGATGACCCATAACAAGGATTTTGTCAGAATCATTCATCAATTCATGAATAGCTTGACTAACCACACGAGCACGAACGCGCGTATTTTTTTCAACACCTGCTGTATTGCCTCCGAAGAAGCGGGTGCTTTCACCATCCATAATGCAAACCTGATCACCACCGCGCCCTAAGGCAATATCGAGGGCTGCGCGAGCACGTTCGGACACATCCTTAACAGAGCCTGCATTTTCGCCAATCCCGATACTAATCGTAGCAGGCACTTGACGAGGAGAAGGCAATTTACGGATACGTTCAAGCACACTAAAGCCGTTGTTTTCCATGTCTTGCAAAGCGCCCCGAGAAATGGCAAATGTGTACATATCATCTTGGAAGTTCCGAATGAAACCTTCGTGTTTATCGATTTCATCAACGACGATATTGTTGATTTCCGCCCATAGATTTGTATATTCTCTATCGCTGAGGCCCTTCGTCAATTCTTCGATATTATCGATTTGAATCATGCCCCATACAGGCTGTTCTTCTTGCGCCTTAATACGTTCCTTTCAATGGCTGTAATATCCTTAAAATACAAAGCCATAACTGCATGTTCCGTTAATTCATCATTAGGATCCGCATCAGGTCTTGTATCGCGAGGGTCAATGAACTTGTACACCACTTGGAAATAGCGATCTCCGTATTGCTCTTTCAAGAACCCTGATTTGCCCCAAATCTTATCAATTCTAAATCCAGGAATCAAAGCGGACATTTTTTGCAATTTATTCCAGTCCACCGGAACCCAATCGGCAAACACACTATTATTCCATACCAATGTACCTTGCTTATTGACAAGTACAATAGCGGTCGGTAAGTTTTGTAATGCAAAGTTAGCCGCCTGCGACACATTCTTCATCATAGCACCAAATTGTTCACGTGCTAAGCGACGACGATTGTGGATGGTATTGTAATTAATCAAGTATACAGCAACCACCACGATGACTGACAATATGGCTAATAGCCAATTTAAATAAGCGATGATTAAGATTAATAGAACGATGACACCAATAAAGGTCCATTCCATTGCTTCCCATCTTCGTTGAAAGGATTTCATAGTAACCTCCTTTCTATTAATAACCTCGTTGATTGAAACGAGATCGTAAATCTAAAAACATATCCATAACACCAAACGTTACTAGAGATATTGGCATCATGACATATAAAAGAGCTATAATAACAATTTTTAATACCCTTGATACACCATAACCTTCTAAAACGCCAAGCAAAGAAGCGATACCGTTAAGGCCACAAGCAAAGGCGCCAAATAAAGCAATGTTCATGCCAACAGTTGTAAGCAGCTCATTATTGATACCAACAAAGGATGAGCCATAAATAATAATAAGACCTACAGCCAATACACCAGCCGTCCAAACAGGTATTTGCCAGGATGAAATGGCAGGCAATGGTTGTACAGGATTATTAGTACGTTTTGCAATATATGCTGTAAATCGTGCCAAGATATAAGACGTAACAGCAAACGCACAAAACGCATAAGTGATAAGCATCCTTTTAATCTGTACTAAGCTCGCTTGTATTTGTTGTATATAAAGCTCTGTCTGTTCTGGTGGCAGCGATTGTTGTTTCACTGTGTCTATAAATGCATTTTGTACTTCATCACCAATATTTTGAATAGATGTCTGTAAATCAACAGACATAATAGACATTGATGCTAAGAGCGTAATAATAGTAGTCACGGCTAATGCTAGCGTAGGCACCAAGATTAATTTTAAAGGGGACCAACGTTTACGAAAACCGAGTCCAATAAAAATGCTTGGTACTGCATACATCAAGATTGTTCCTACAGCTGTCAATGGTCCCAATAAAATGGAAACAATGACAAAGGCTACTACAGCCGCAGAGCAGCTATAACGAACGCCCCACCTGATCCCTACTGTAGCAATCGCCGCAGGAGCTACGATAGTAGCTAACAGAGATAAAACAGGAAGATTAGCGCCTATAACGGTTAATACAACTACGATGGCTGCTAAAAACGCCGTTTCCACCATAGCTCTTGTATTTGTTTGTTTCATAATACTCCATTCAACACTAAAAGGATACTAGTTATCTTTTAATTATAGCAGTTTAATAAAGTAACTTCAAATACCCTATATAGTAGATAACTACAGCAACTACGCTACTTATGGTGTCTCAACATAATAAAGATATCCCCCTCAAGACTGTTCGCCATGTAATCACGGCATTCTGCTTGAGAGGGATATGTTATTTAGTGTACGTCTTGGATGATTGGTAAAATCATAGGTCTACGACGTGTTTTGTCATAGAAGAATTTACCCAATGCATCGCGAACGTTTTGTTTAATTGTAGTCCAGTCCTTGATACGTTGTGCTTCACAATCATCTAATACTTGATGAACGCGACGTTCTGCTTCAAGCATAAGTTCTTCTGCATCACGTACATATACGAAGCCACGAGATACGAGATCTGGACCTGCAATGATGGTACCGGAAGCAGTATCCATGGCCATAACAACGATAACCATGCCTTCTTGTGCCAATTGTTGACGATCGCGAATAACGATATTACCAACATCGCCAACACCAAGGCCATCAACGAAGATAGCACCCGCTTGTACACGGCCACCTTTACGGCCACCGTCTTTATCAAATTCAAAGATTTGACCATTATCGCCGATGAGGACCTTCTTAGGGTCTACGCCCATAGCCACACCAAGTTCACCATGACGACGTAACATACGGTACTCACCATGAACCGGGATGAAGTATTCTGGACGCACAAGGTTGAGCATTGTTTTAAGCTCTTCTTGACTCGCATGACCAGATACGTGGATGCCACGATCTTTGCCATATACAACATGGCAACCTAGACGAAGTAAGTTATCGATAGTTCTACCAACAGCACCTTCATTGCCTGGAATTGGTGTAGCAGAGATAATAACAGTATCATTTGGTGCCAATTCTACAGTGCGGTGGTTGCTTGTAGCCATACGGGATAAGCCCGCCATCGGTTCACCTTGAGAGCCAGTTGTTAAAATCATGATTTGGTCATCTGTATAGTTGTGCATTACATCTACGTCGATAATCGTGTTTGGTGGAATATTCAAGTAACCACGTTCTTGTGCGATTTCTGTAACATTTACCATGCTGCGACCCATAACGACAACCTTACGGTTGAACATAACCGCCGCATCGATTGCTTGTTGGATACGAGATACGTTAGATGCGAATGTAGCCAATACAACGCGGCCTTTTGCAGCACCTACAGCTTGTTTAATAGCAGGTCCAACGGAGCTTTCAGAACCAGTAAAACCAGGTTTTCTACATTTGTAGAATCGGACATCAATGCTAGTACGCCCTTGTTGCCAAGTTCTGCGAATTTATGAATATCCATCAATTTGCCATCAACTGGTGTTTGGTCGATTTTAAAGTCCCCTGTATGGAGTACAGTACCGATAGGTGTATCGAAGTACACCGCAACGGAGTCAGGAATGGAATGATTAGTTTGGATAAAACCAACCTTCACTTGACCGATTTGCACTTCATCGCCTGCTGCAATCGTGCGAAGGCATTTTGGGGATACTTTATGCTCTTTAAACTTACCTTCAATCAAGCCACAAACAAGATTTGTAGCATATACAGGGCAGTTAATTTCCTTCATAAGGTACGCTAAGGAACCGATATGGTCCTCGTGACCATGGGTAATAACGACTGCTTTCACGCGGTCCTTATTCTCAATAATATAGCTCATATCAGGAATAACGATATCTACGCCAAGCATATCTTCACTAGGGAACGCAAGACCTGCATCAAGAACGATGATTTCATCCTCGTATTGAAAAATGGTCATATTTTTACCGATTTCGCCAAGGCCACCAAGAGGGATAATTTGAAATTTACCCTTATTGGAGCCCGCTGGTTGACGACCAATTAAATCGGATTGAACCTCTTGGTTGCGAGTCATCGGACGGTTGTTAGTGCGCGTACGACGGTTATTAGTATTTTCATTACGATTATTATCATTCGTATTACGTGTACGCGTATTACGTGTATTTCTTGTATTACGAGTATTCTCGCCATTTCGTTCAGTACGATGTGTATTTTCACCGCTTCGAGTTGTACGGGTTTGACGAGGTTGGCGAGGTTTACGTTCTGTACCTTGTTGTTCGCCTTGCTCTGCTGCTGGACGTTGACGACGTGTATTCGTTCTTGTATGTGTCGTACGTCGTTGACGGCCTTCGCCATTTTGACTAGCTTCGCCTGTATGACGGCGTTCACCAGTACGACGACCTTCTGTATTGCGGTGTTCTCCCACAGATCGACGTGTGTTGGTACGACGGCGCGTTGTTTTTTGCTCACCTTGAGCAGACGGAGCCGTCTCTACTGCAGTCACTTGTGCAGTATGTTGATTATCTGTTGTATTCACAGTTCCTCCTAAAATTTTGTTCATTAATTTGTTTAACATATATTTTCACCTATCATTAAAATTTGATCTTTACAGAGGAACGGACAAACGAAAAAGGCGCTATCCAGCAGCGTCTTTCAAATGGGCGCAAAAATAGCGCAACTCAATTGTTACCGTTCAAGTCCTTTTGTCCATTCGCCTCGTGCAAATGAGTATAGTGTACCATTAAACGCGTCAGCCGCGACGTTACGTTCTCTTCGTTACCGTTTAATGTTCATTATAATCCGATCGTTCTGATGAAAGCCTCGCTTTCATACGTTATTATTATTGTAACATAAAAATAGCGTTAACAAAAGAGGCCCCTTATGTTAACGCTATTCCATTAATCCTGTACGAATTTGAGCTGATAATCGCACAAAATCTAACCGTATTTATACATCATATTTAGTTATCATCATCAGGCAAATGTTTGTAAAAGCCTTCAATATGCCACGTACCATTTTCTTCAATAAGAGAAATATATCGCTTCATCGGTTTAGCCTCTACCATGCCTTCGCCAACCTTTGTAGTTTGTAAGTCTGCTTCAAATACAATACGTTTTAAACTACCTGAACGACTCAGCCGTGCCACATCCAAGGTAACCATATCCACTTTTGTACCTTGCTGCATAGCTATGAGCCATTTTTGTTTTTCTACTGGATTGGCCCTAACTCGGTTCATCACATACGTGAAAGCCTTATCATAGTCCTTATTATTTACCGCATCAAAATATCCTTGTACCGATGCACGAGCGGCCTCTTCACTGCCTTCACCAACAATAGCATTTGTAAACCACCCTGAAGGGAACACTTCATTTTCCGGTCCCATAGTTCGTAAAGAAAATCCAAATATACATACTATACTTACAAGCGCAACAATTAAAACTCTCGTTGTTAACGAACTACTCGTAGGGGATACTTTCATAATTGAAGCTAGCCGTTTATCTATGACGATATGCTGCAACGCACCACCATATTGATTGTCCTGGGGCTGCCCCTTTTGACATAACAAGGCAAGCAAAATCAAAGGTCCTACAAAGGGGATGAAGAACAGCAACAAGCTCATACTGCCTCGTCCCGTATCATGAAGTCGGCGCACACATAACGACCCTAACGGAAGTAAGGATACTAAACATAGTATAGCCGTTAAGAACCCACCTAAACCGATTAAATACGGTCCCGTTTGAAATATAGCGGTTATAGCATAGAAAAAAGCGAGCAAACCAACCATACATACATGCCACAGCAATAGAAATTGTAAGAATTCCCTCCGCGAAGCGCGACCATCCGTATCCATGAACTTATTCATCACATAGAGATATGTATCCTTATAGCTAAGCTGATAATGGGATAAAGGATAAATTACATCACCTTCAGGTGCAATGCGCTCCACCTCTGTAGCCATCGTATACTGCCCACATGTAGGGCAAAACATAGCCGCCTCATCGCAATAATGACGGCAAGCATCACAATAACGTTTCATAAATATCTCTCCAAAAACTCTCAAATATTTACTATTTTAAGTATGTATCTATAGCCTCCGCAAAGCCCTGACGATATAGATTAGCACCACCGTTTGCAGGGTGGCGCAACCCAATAGCAGACAATCCAAATTTTCCCATTGTATCTGCAGACTTTTGGCCTACTGCGAGCACAAGAGGTTCTACGCCATCTAATTCTATATGTAAATCTAACAAGCGTTTTGTATATTCCCAACCTAATTGTTGCTCTTTATCCGTAGGCGTGCGGTTCGTCAATGGATTTCCATCCTTATGAGGATGGAAGGGGAATATATTCCACAACAACGTATCATATGGATCTATCCCCTTTTCAACGATAGCACTCCACACCACCGTATCAGTTGGTTCGTTAAAACCGTCCTTCTGCTGTGTTCCTTTTAATAAAGAGCTAGTAGGCGAACTAGTGCGTTCCAACCGAATCGGCGTTATATCCTTCGCACGAATGGTTTTGTGCTTATCTAATAGCATTCTTTCACAAGTAATCGCAATGCCACTAAAACGTCCGCCTTGATATCCTACTGCCTCAGCCACTACAAATACCTTAGCTCGACCTAATCGCGGTAATAAATAGGCTACCAAATTATCTCGACGCACTTGGGCCGCATCAAAACCATCTGTAACAATCTCTAAATCAGGATTTACCTCACCCCAAGGATTATGGACGAGACCACCTTGATACTGAGCGAGCCAGTCTACAAAACCGTGCACCTTCGCCACGCGCTCCGCATCAAAGGTTGCTATATATTCATCAAAAGACAAGGTATTCTCTAACTCAAATAAAGACATACAGCCTCCAATTTAAATTTATATGTTATTACCGATATATATCTACTATACATCATAATTACACGAATTGCATAAGAAATATATATACATTATTTTAGAATTTTGTCCATTATAAAACACCCAAGAGTATAAACTTTTGGGTGTTTCTTTTGAGGTGTATATAACTAAATATAGAACTCGATTTTGTCTTCTTTTGCCAATTGGAATTGTTCAAAGATATGGTTTCGAATATTAACAAAGGATGCCGATGTGCGGTCGGTTCTATCGATGATATTTACAGGGATGATCGTTTGTACACGTCCCGGGTTTGCCGCTAGTACCACAACGCGGTCTGCTAGGACTACGGCTTCTTCAATATCGTGGGTAACAAATACAACAGTTTTGCCTTCTTCGCGGCAGATGCGAGAGATTTCGTCTTGTAAGTTGATACGTGTTAATGCATCAAGGGCGCCTAACGGCTCGTCCATGAAAATGATATCTGGATCCACCGCTAGTGCACGGGCAATAGATACACGTTGTTGCATGCCCCCAGATAACTCTGCTGGATAGCGATTGCGAGCGTGATCGAGGCCTACCATTTTAACGTATTTGTCGATGATAGCAGGACGCTCTTCTTTAGGTATTTTTTTACTTTCAAGACCAAGCTCAATATTGCTTTCCACCGTACGCCATGGCAACAAGCCATAGTTTTGGAATACCGTTACATATCTGAGTTGAGGAGCTTTTACCTCTTCACCGTCGATAGTAATGGAACCAGATGTAACGAGCTCAAAGCCCGCCATAGCATTTAATAGCGTACTTTTACCGGAACCAGAAGGGCCTAAGAGGCAAATAAACTCGCCCTTTTCAATGTCTAAGTTGATATCTTCAAGAATGGTGAGTGGTTCCCCATCTTTCATAAATTCCTTGTGTGCATTACGCACCGAAATGTAACCCATGAGGCCACCTCCTATTTCTCAATACCCCAACGTTTGTAAATCCATTTTTCGATGAGGGATACGCCCCAATCGAGTAAAAGCCCAACGAAACCGATGGTCAAAATGGCTACCATCAAGAGATCGTTACGCAAGTTATTTCTCATATCGATAATGAGGAAGCCAAGGCCTGTTTGGGAGCCTACCATTTCCCCTGTTACAAGGAAGATCCACGCCGTACCAAGAGCGATGTGAAGACCCGATGCTATCCCAGGGAATACAGCGGGCAACACGATTTTAAATAATAGTTCTGGCTGTTTAATACCAAAGTTGCGCGCTACCTTGATGTACACAGGGTCAATATTTTGAATAGCAGACACGGTGGACAATAGCACAGGGAAGAATGCCGCGATAAAGATGATAACGATAGCCGGCGCTTGACCGATACCGAAGAAGAGAACGATGAACGGCAACCACGCCACAGGAGAAATCGGTCGAATGACTTGAACGATTGGATTGATGTAGTTCCAAATCCCCTTGTACCAACCCAAGATAAGACCGAAGAATACACCGGCTACAACGGAAATAAGATAGCCGATAAAGAAGCGTACTAAACTATCTGCAATATCCTTAAATAGAACGCCATCTCCGATGAGTTCCCCAAAGCCGATCAACACCTTATACGGCGTTGGCAATAGGGCTTCGTTAAAACCGCCGAGGCGAACGATTAACTCCCAAATTAGCCAAGCTGCGATAAATGAACCTGGCACATATGTATATTTCTTCATGGTCCCCCTCCTATGGTAACAACGATGTATCTACAAACTCTGAATAACTCGGCACCTTTTTAATCAAATCAATATGTGTCATATGATGCACAAGCGCATTATAACGGTCCTCTGTAAGGGCTAAATCTCCAAACCCAATCACTTGTAAGGAACGTTCAATAATAGGATCCTTAAACTTTAAATATTTTAAGGCAATTTCTTTTTGGGACTCTGGATGCTCATCTAGGTATTTACCTGCATCGAGATAGGCCTTGGTGAAAGCTTTTGCCAAATCATGATGTTCATCGACGAATTGACCATTAAACACGAGGGCACAGCAAATATTATCATGCCAGAGATGGTCAGGATCTTCGAAGACCTTCCCAGTTCCCATTTCAAGGGCTAGAGAGCCAAATGGTTCGGCTACACTATACCCAGCAATTTGACCTACCGATAGAGCAGATGGCATTTCTGGAGGGCTCATTTCTACGATTTGTACATCTTTTTCAGAAAGACCCGCTTCTTCAAGCATGCAATCCACGAGAACTTTTTGAGTTGATTGTTTATGAGGGATAGCAAAGGATTTGCCTTTTAAGTCTTGAACGGAGTTAATATCCTTATTAACGATAATAATATTACCCTCTGTATGACCAAGTGCAGCAGCACGGACATCAATGCCTTGTTCACGAGCCTTTACACCAAGTTCAACAAGAACAGCTGCGGCATCTACCTTACCAGTATTTAACGCATCCATAAGCTCTGGCCAAGACCCATATTTAACAAGCTCTACATGAACAGGACCATCTGCCGTTTCCAGCTCTTTTGTAGCAAATACTGGTAATGCATGGGTAATTGGTAAATAGGCTACGCGTACAGTCTTTAATTCTTGTGCCGTCTTTGGTTTATAGTGTTCATGATAACCATAGGCTATGCAGCCAATAACCAAGAGAACCACTCCGATGATTAGATACCATGTCTTCTTCATAACTTCCCCTCTTTCTACCTCATAACAAGGGGCGTTTGACACATGTCTTTTTTCGCACTTTTCTAAAACCTAGATGAAATAAGGTTTCAGAACACCTCGTCCTAAAAAATTATATAACCTACTATACCAATATGTTTTTAATATGTCAACAATACATATAACTATAATGGGTTTTATTTCTAAAAAAATATAAATAGTAATTAGGACATAATATATACATTAAATATTCTGATTATATACGCAAAAAAGCACCAACCGCATTGAGCGGTTGATGCTACTTTCACAAACATGATTAACAATATATTATTCTTCAATATAAGCTTGTCGTTTATTCAAAATATAAATCTCAGAGCTACCAGCCTCGCTGTACTCACCAACATATGGTGCAATACTAGACTGTTTAAAATGGTTAATTTCGCCTTTTGGAACGATGACCATGATTTGCTTACCTTCAGCCAAACGCTTGATAAACTCGTCCTCCGTCACTTGTTCCATAAGGTATTTCTTATCCCATTCAGCACTACGATGTTTTAATGTATCCTTATCATCCCAACGACTGCTGTCACCCTTAATACGAACCACCTCATGTCCAGTATAATATACGAGAGATGTGCTGTATCCATTGTAATAATACACATCACCATTATACTTATCTACAACAGGGATAAGATTGATAGAGCTACGTTGTTTAACAAGAGGTACCAAACCCTCGAGTACTACAATCGATGAAATGAGCATGGTTCCGATCACGACAATGCTCAGCAAACGATACCGTTGGCGAGTCCACCAGAACCATAACAGCCCTAATATGGATACGCCTGCCAAAACATAGAGCAATCCATAATAGCCCCAAGGTGCAAAGAAAGATGCCCCTACATAAGCGATCCATAACAATAGTGTGGGACCGACTACAATCCATGGGACATAACGAGGCCGACCCGGACGCAGAGCTTTCATAGCCCCTAATGTACCAAGAATACTGAAAGGTACAAGACTAATAAATGTATATAGAGGATACTTAGTGGCCATCAAGGAATAGAATAGAACAGTACCCACGCCCCAACACATGCAATACACGTACCACTTATGGTGCTGTTTAAAGCCCGTTATCATGCCATAAATAACAGCGCCCGTCCATGGTAAAGAAGCGCCGAGGAAAATAGCGATATAGTACCACCACACATTATCTTCCGGATGTTCAGACTGAGTCGCACGTGTTACATTGTTAAGGCCTAAGAATCCATCTAAAAAGGCTTGTCCATGGGCGCTATACATATAAACATACCACGGCATAGCGACGACAAGAAAGGCCAAAATCCCCTTCCAGTCAAAGAGGCGTAATAACATTTGTTTCGAACGACAAAGCGCAACATAAACGAGCAAATAAGGCCAGGTAAAACAAGTGCCACGGGCCCCTTTGTCAAAACACCTAATCCGGAAAATACATACGCTACAATCATGGCCGTACTAGAATTTTCATTCAAGCCTTTGTACGCATACATCATAACCATCAAGGTCGTATATAACAGTACCATGTCGGTTATAACACCATGAGCAACAGCCCAGAACATAAGAGATGTACCAAGGATAGAGGAACCTACTAGGCCAGCGAGCCAACGACGACTAAAGGTCCGTAAAGCTTGAAACATGGCAGCCACTGACAAGGCACCAAATATAGCACTTGGCAAACGAACTACCCAATCAGCAATACCAAAGATTTTAAAAGCTAATGCAATCAGCCAATAAATCATAATCGGCTTGTCATACCAATATGTCCCATAAATCTGTGGCGATAACCAATTGCCAGACAACACCATTTCCTTAGCAGTTAACGCATAATTCGATTCTACTGGATCAGTTACAGGTAGTATATTATTAGCTACCATAAAAAATACCAGCCAAACAACAAACAACACAGGCGTCAAACGAGACAATTTCATTGTGACCTCCTTATGATTTACGGCGATTCTTATAGTATTTAAATCCGAGCACTGCAGCCACAATAGCAAAGATAACAATCACAACTAGCAAAAATTCATGATTATACTGAATAAGATCTTTCCAGTTTTCCCCAAGTACTTTTCCTAAATATACGAGTAAAATCGTCCAAGGAATAGTACCGAGTACAGTCCAAACGATAAAGTGCCACAATGGATAGCGCGCCATGCCAGCCGGGAAGGAGATAAATGTACGAACACCAGGTAAAAGACGGCCAAAGAATATAGCTACTCCACCATATTTATTAAACATCTTTTCAGCGAGTTCAAATTTATGCTCATTAAAGAATACATATTTACCGTATTTCAATAACAACGGACGACCGCCATATTCCCCCATCCAATATGACAAAATGGATCCAACGATACCAGCCAATGTACCTACGACCATTGTCGTATGCAAATCAAATATCCCTTGAGAAATTAAATACCCTGCAAATCCAAGCACAATTTCACTAGGAATCGGTATATTCGCATTTTCTAGAACCATCGCAATAAACATGGCTGCATAGCCATACGTTTCCATAAACGAAATAATATATTCCAATTGTTATACCTCGTCATAACTCCCCTATACTGGACTTATGATTTTTAATGCTAACTAATGCTGGTAAAAATATCACCATGTATACAATCTATTTTACCATAATAAAATGACCCTCACCATACGGGAGGGCCATTTGCGACATCCTTAGTATTCTGTTTTTGCAAGAATTAACTAGTCATACACAGTTATTCAGTTTTAAGTCCTTGTATAAAATCATAGGATTTTACGGCTGCTTCTGTATCTACAAAGTGAAATGGTTCCAATAAACGGCAGAATTTAAATAGATAGTCTCGTTTGCGTAAAACTTCTTTCACATGAAGAACGGTTTCCCGTGCACAACGGGCAGAACTATAGCCATTCATAGCCGCATATAGATAGGTATTAGGTAAATCACCTTCACGGATATAGCTGTGGATGAAAATAAGTAAATCCCATCCAGCAGGTGTAAATTCTGGCCAGCGACGTGCGTTTTCCCAATCGAGGAGCATCACGCTATCCGTATCTGGATCGTAGACGATATCACGCAACGCAGGACGGCCATGAGCGATACCGTAATCGTGAAGTGTGCCGAGCGCTTTACCAAAGGCATAGAAAATATGAACAGCCATATCCTCTAGGGATGCATCTTCTGGATGCTCTTGTGGTAAATGACCATAATAGGTCAAATTCTTACCATAATTTGGAGTCACAAAATAGTTTTCTCGAAAGCCTACAATTTCTGGAGCTAATGGCAATTGTGTACGCACAAAGTTCATCATATAAAACTCATGGTCAAAGGATGCACGAGGGGATGGTTTGATCCATGATGACCGGTTATTACCTACAGCGCGTTTTACAAAATACTCATCACCTTGAAAGGTGACTGGGAATACGCGCCCCAAATCTTCGTTATTCAATTTATGGTCTATATATTCTAATAAGGCTTCGTTCATGAGACCTCCTAATGTCATCAATGCTTACCTATTTATTATATAATAAACACCATATATGTATCAAATAAAGACCCCCTAGCCAAGGCCAGGGGGTCTTTACGGTAATTATGATAATAGGTTTAATTTAGATTTTATAAGCCAACTGAGGCACTCTAAATTAAAAACGAATTAACCTACAAATTTTGTCACTGCTGCAGTATCAGTTAAGTGACGTTTAGGCATGCCCATTTCTTCAGGAGTGATGCCAAGAGCAAGACCTACTAATTGGGACATGTGCAAGATTGGCATATCTTTGCCACCGCCAACAACTTCTTTTGCTTCTTTTTGGAACATATCAAGTTGCATTTGGCAAAGTGGGCAAGGAGTTACTACGCAATCTGCGCCTTCTGTAGCTGCATCTTTGTTGATGGAGCCAGTCATTTGCATTACGGAATCATGTGCAGGGTATACAGCATGGAAACCGCAGCAATCAAGTTTACGGGAGAAGTCGATTGGTGTAGCGCCGATAGCGGAGATTAAATCTGCTAAGGATGTAGGCATTTGATAATCTTCGAAGCCCATTTCAGTTTGAGGACGAAGAATATGGCAGCCATAGTATTCAGCTACACGTAAACCTGTTAAAGGTTTAACAACTTTTTCTTTCAATTTATCCAAACCGTAATCGCGGATTAATACCCATAAGAAATGAGTGATATCAGTTGTACCGCGGTATTGTTTACCGATTTGAGCTAATTTTTTGTTCACTTCTTCTTTTTCTTTTTCGTTGTTGTCTAATTCGTTTTTAGCTTCACGAAGCATCAAAGTACAAGTGTTACATACAGTTAAAAGGTTTAAACCTTTTTCTTCTGCCAATGCAATGTTACGTGCGTTAGTAGCTAATGTAATTTCTGGAGCGATATCTTGAACGTGGGACGCACCGCAGCAAGTCCAACCGTCAAGTTCTTCTAATTCGATGCCGAGTTTTTTAGCTACTGCAACAGTTGCCATGTAATCTTCTTTGGCAGCGCTTTCAAGAACGCAACCTGGGAAAAATGCGTATTTCATTATTTGCTTACCTCCTCAGCTGCTTTCATAAGTCTGCGAACACCATCAATACCATTAACTGGTTTTTGAGGTACTACAAGTTCGAAAGGATTAATTTTGCTGTGTTTCCACAAACGTAATGCATAGAATGCTTGTTTAGCGGAATCTACAACACCGTCAGATTTCAAGCTCATAGAAACTTCTTTCAAGCGACCAGTTTTGTAAAGGTCTTCTTTGAAAGCAACTGCATGGCGAACGCCTTTGTTGTTTGTAAGGCCAGCTTTTGTAGCTTCTTTACGCATGTTGGAAATATCTTGAGCAGGTTTTAAGTGTTTAGGACAACGGGAGATACAGTTCATGCAGTGAACGCATTTCCAAAGACCATTGTCATAAGCAGGTTGAATGTGAGCCATAGGTGCATCATCACGGCTATCCAATACGAAACGGTTAGCTTTAGTGAATACATATGGTTCCAAGAAATCGTCTTGACGTGCAGTCAATTTGTTACATTCAGATGCGCAGCAACCGCAAAGGATACATTCTGTACCAGCAACGAATTTTTTGAAATCAGCTGGAGTTTGACGAACGATTTTGTCGCCTTCGTTGAATTCTGCTTTAAGGAAAATCCAAGGAGCAACTGTTTTCAAACGATCAACTTTAGATTCCCAATCAACAACTAAGTCGCGGATTACACGGAAGTTACCGATAGGAGCAATTGTTAATTCATCTGTACCGTAACGTTCTGTTAATTCGTCAATTTTAGATTCACAACCAAGCATTGCTTCGCCATTTACGCGAATGGAGCAAGCGCCACAAACTGCGGAACGGCAAGCTGCCAAGAATGTTAATGTTGGATCTTGAGTATCTTTAATTTTTTGAAGGCCCCAAAGAATTGTACGGTCAGGTTCGTAATCGAATTTGAAAGTTTGTACAAACGCGCGACCTTGTTGGTAACGGTGAATATGATAGGTGATTTGTCTCATCTTAGTACTTCCTTTCTTGTGGTTCGTATTTAGTGAACACTACGTCGCGTTCAGTTAATTCGTATTGACCCTCTGCGCCTAATTTGATCAAAGAATGTTTAAGTATCTTTCATCATTACGTTTTGGATGGTCTTCACGAATATGAGCGCCACGGGATTCACGACGGTGTAAAGCGCCCATTGCAATAGCTTTTGCTACTGTTAACATAGAACCGATTTCACAATAGTTTACGAATGCCATGTTGTAAGTACGTTCAGGGTCACCTACATAACAAGTTTTGTAATCTTCGATCAATTGATCGATTTCTTTTAATGCTTCAGTAATACCTTCTTCATTACGGAAGATACCTACTTTGTTCCACATTGCATCAGCCAATGCATCGCGGATTTCTACAACTGGGCGACCACCTTCACGAGTTGTTACTTCAGTGAATTTTTCTTCCCAGCGTTTAGCAGCTGCAGCTAATTCTGCATCTACATTTGGTTGTTCATGTGTTTCAGCATAGTCAGCTGCACCTGCACCAGATACTTTACCGAATACTACGCCGTCAGCCAAGGAGTTACCACCTAAGCGGTTAGCACCATGGATGGAGATACAAGAAGCTTCGCCAGAAGCGAACAAACCAGGCAATTCACATGCACAAGTTTTGTAGTCCACTACGTCGATACCGCCCATTGTATAGTGACATGTAGGACGAATAGGTACTGGTTGAGTCAATGGATCGCAATGTTCGAAGCACATAGCCAAGTCACGGATACCATGAAGTTTTTCGATGATAACTTCAGGTCCTAAGTGACGAAGGTCAGCTACTACGTATGCGTTAAGACCAGAACCAAAACCACGACCTGCAGCGATTTCATCTTCGATTGCTTTCGCTACAACGTCACGGGATGCCAATTCCATTTTGTTAGGCGCATATTTTTTCATGAAACGTTCGCCTTCAGAGTTAAGAAGGTAACCACCTTCACCACGAACCGCTTCAGACATCAAGATACCAGTACGACCAAGACCAGTTGGATGGAATTGGATCATTTCCATATCTTTCAAGCCGTTACCAGCACGGAAAGCTGCTGCCATACCATCGCCTGTGGAAAGGAATGGGTTTGTAGTACGAGTCCAGAAAATACGACCTGCACCACCAGTAGACAAGATAATAGCTTTCGCTTTAATTTGTTCTACGCGACCTTCTTTCATGTTCCAAACTACAGCGCCACCAACATGACCATCTGCAGATTTAACAAGATCTAAAAGGTACCATTCTTGTAAGAAGTGTACGCCTTCTTTCAAGCATTGTTCGTAAGTTGTGTGCAAAATAACGTGACCAGTTTTATCCGCAGAGTAGCAAGTACGTGGATAGGATTGACCACCGAAGTTACGTTGCGCAATTTTGTTTTCTTGAGTACGGGAGAATGGAGCACCCATGTGGTCCATTTCAAGTACGCCTTCTGGACAACGAGAGCAGAAGAATTCGATCGCATCTTGGTCACCAAGATAGTCAGAACCTTTTACTGTATCAAAAGTATGTGTTTCAACTGTATCTTCAGCTGCTACGTTGTTCAAACATGCATTGACACCGCCTTGCGCCATTGCTGTTGCTGAACGGGTTGGGAAAATTTTAGTAATAAGTGCTACATTTAAGCCTTTGCGACGACCAACTTCAAGAGCCGCACGCATACCAGCGCCACCGCTACCTACTACTAGAACATCAAACTGTTCCATAATGACCTCCTCATAACTACCTATAAAAAGAAAATTTCTTAGACTATCTAGATTCAAAAACCTTATAAAAATTTTTGATAACCTAATCATTTTTCCTTAAAGAAAAGCCTCACACTTGTGCGATTTTTCTTATAGCTTTACTTATAATTATAGTGAGCATTGCCCCGTATGTCTAAACCTTATTATGCATAATTAATTTTCGATGATTTTTAATTGATACTCTGTATCATTTCATATTTTTTTATAGATGAATCTTGAACATTCCGATTACATTAAATGGAAATTCTATTTATTTTTTTATGTATATCATTTATATTGGTTCGGTTCCGAATTTTTTTACTTTATAGCTAACCATATGAGGCCAATAAATACTATGTTTTACCGACTATACCACCCTCAATAAGGTCATTTATTGTTATCAAAAAAATTTTTAAATTCCTACTAAAAAAACACGGAATTTAAATAGCTTATGTATATTAAAACCTCTCGATTTTTAGTATACTTTTTCACTTTTTGATAATCATTATCATAAGTTTTTTTATTGTGATTTTTCCTTACATCTTTCAAAAATCGGTAAAATCACCCTTATCTATGCATATACGGCAATCTTCGATATACTTCATTTTATGAAATCTAATTATACTAGATAAAACTTATATAGTAGTGCTTACACACACTATATATATGAATATATAAGGGTTTTACCATTTATTACATTCATTTTTTACTCATTCCATTTGTATAAGGTATGATAATAGATAAATTAGTTATATAATATAACTTAAATATGTTAATATTAATTTAATTACTAATGTGTTGCAGCTTTCACAAAATGGAATCTGATTAGTAATTAAGTTGTATTAAGAGAGAGTTATATAATTTAATCATACATAAGGAGAACAAACATATGAAGATTTTACTTGTAGAAGACGAAGAAATGCTGAATGGTATTACGGCCAAATATTTACGTGCTGAAAATATGACTGTCGATACATGTTTCAACGGTCAACAAGCTATCGATTATGTAAATACATCTAGTTATGATGTAATTGTTATGGATATCATGATGCCTGTATTGGATGGCATTAGCGCATTGGCTCAAATGCGTAATGAAGGTAATACAACACCTGTTTTATTATTAACGGCAAAGGATTCCTTACAAGATAAGGTTACTGGTCTCAACACAGGTGCAGACGATTACCTTGTAAAACCATTTGATCTTGAAGAATTGACAGCTCGTATCTATGCGTTGGCACGCCGTAACGCACGTCATGCACAAAACGATATCAAGGTTGGCCCATTGACAATCAACGTCCCTCAACGTACGGTCAAACGCGATGGCGAAGCAATTACATTGACGGCTAAAGAATTTGATTTATTGTATTATTTAGCAAGCAACGAAAATATCGTTTTATCCCGTCAACAAATTCTAGATCATGTTTGGGAATACGATTATGAAAGCTACTCTAATCTAATTGATGTATATATTAAGGATTTACGTAAAAAGATTGACACGGATGAAAATGTGAAATTAATTCAAACCGTTCGTGGAGTAGGATATGTCCTCAAAACAGAAAACTAAGGAACAAGGTCACGACCTTAATTCTATGTCGGGTGCTTTTAAGCACCTGTGGAACCGCATACCACTAACCTTTAAAATCATGTTGTGGTACACCTTATTCTTGGCTACCCTTCTGATTTCGATGTCCATTTTCTACTATAACTACATTGGAACGGCGCACAGCGCAGAGGTCCGGGACCGATTGCAGCAACAAACACTCATGATGTCTACGGATATTCGCAAGTTCAAGCCTTATGAGGATGGCACATTCTATCTCGTTTACACACAAGATGGTCTCATCACAAAGGGATATTTACCAGATGGATTCCCAAATCAGTCCAGTCTATCACTGGGTCAAATCGGTGAAGTAGAGGCTAATGGTACAACATTCTATTATTACGATGTACCAATTAATGCACCTAACTACCGCGGATTCTTACGGGCTATTACGAGTCAAAAGATTACCGATAGAAATAGCAATACCATTTATGCACTGTTGCTTGTTACTATCGTAGCCTTACTCGTTTCATCCATCGGCGGCTATCTATTCATAAAACAAGGTTTGAAACCATTGCGCAAGCTGACCCATACGGCTAAGGTTATCGGTAAACAATGACTTGAGCCGCCGTATTGAATTGCCGGAAATCGCAAAGGATGAGGTCTATGAATTGACGACCACCTTTAACCGCATGTTATCCGGCCTCGAGGATTCATCCAATCGGGAAAAGCAATTCAGTTCTGACGTATCTCATGAATTGCGTACCCCTATTGCCGTTATCCAAGCTGAAAGTGAATACGCCATCAAATATGCGCGTACGCCAGAGGAAATGCAAGAAGGCTTAAAACATATTCTAGAACAAGCCAAATTCATGTCCTCCCTCGTATCGCAACTATTGGATGTAGCACGGTTAGAAAATAACTATGAAATGAACGTAGCCCCTGTAGATGTAAGCACTATGTTGAAAAATCTGGTACATGACTACACCAGATTGTGCGCAGAAAAGCAAATCACTATCAACGCAGATATCGATAATGATTTAGTTATTACAGGCCACGAAGTGTCCTTGCGTCGCGCTGTGACCAATCTTATCGACAATGCTATTAAATTCACAAAGTCGACCATCAATATCACGGCCAAGCGCAATAATCTATATTTGATTATTGAGGTTACCGATAACGGGATTGGCATCGAGGCAGATAATCTATCACAAATCTTCAACCGTATGTATCAAACAGAGCAATCACGAAATAAAAAATCTAATCACGGTATAGGCTTAGGCCTCTATTTCGTAGACAAGGTTGTTCATTTACATCACGGTACAATCACGGCAAAGAGTGAGCTAGGTGTATTTACTACCTTCTCCATTACCCTTCCTCTATCGGAAGCATTAATAGAATAATGTAATACGTTGTACATAAAAACACCCCTCTATATGACAAGTCTCAACTACGAGAAGCACTCGTCATATAGAAGGGTGTTTTATTTTCGTATATGTAAATACTGTGATTTACTTGTAAACTAGACAAGGTATTTAACCGAGTAAAGCTAATAATGGTACATAGACGTACTCAAGAAAACTCCATACCACAAGGCCAGCTACGGCACCTACAATGGCACCATTAATACGAATCCAACTGAGGTCATCCTCTACCTTAGACTCGATAAAGTAGATAAATTTATCGGTGCTAAGTCCGCCTAATACTTGGCGTATGATGGTTTCGATGAGATCATACCCTTGTTCTAGCACATATCGTGCAATATCGTGGAGGGTAGTTTCAATGCGATTGCGAAGATCTTCAGATTGACCATATACATTCCAAAGTTCAAGGGCGATATTTACAAGAACTTGAGCTGGCGTTTCACCATTTTCATCGCCTTCAACAAGCAACTCCTCAACGTATGGACATAAATGGTTCTCGATGATAGATTCCCAATCTTGTTCTCGTATCCAACGTTCCCAGGCCTCATCGAGAGCATCGCAGACCACATGATTTTCCTCTATGTGTCGAATCGGATCTACCCACTGACGAAGCCATGCTGTCCGCTCAGGGCTATTAGGGCGTTTCCAGTTTTCCAACATAGCATACGCCTCTGTTACAATGGCTTCTGCCATCTCGCGATAATTAACAACATCAGTGGCCTCGGACAAGGAAATCAAGAAATCAGAAAGGAAGCCCTTTCGTTTTTTCTTATGCGCTTCCTCTGCAACTACGGCCGTAAGCCAGGTGACCATAGCAGGATGGTTAATACGCTCTTGAATCACATTCAAGACCTGTACAACCATGCCTTCATAGCGATTGTGTTCACATAAATCGAGCAAGACATGCTTTAACACAGGTACGAGGGAATGTTTTTCTAACAATGCACGAATGCGCTTAGCCCCCCACTGTGCCCATTCCTCAGTTGTTTGAGATTTCCATAACAAATGTAACCCCTGATGAATGACAATGCGTGCGGCCCGCTGTCCCTCTGGAGATAGTAGGAATTTTTCAAATAAAGGTACGAATTGTACCTTGCCTAATAGCACTTGGCAACGATCTCGCGTTAGCATCTTCGTTTCCACCAGCTTAATTACACCATTGATGAGGCGTTCCTTATTGCGAGGAATCAAAGCCGTATGATACGGAAATCCTAAAGGTTTACGGAATAATGCAGTCACAGCAAACCAGTCCGCCACACTACCGATAAGAGCAGATTGTACCGCCCAATAGAGCGGCTGGTACCAGCTTTCATCATCAAAGAAACTGGCCTACAAAAACAAAACAGTAGAGCACGAACATCAAGCCAAAGATCCCATTGGCTCGCTGTTTCAAGGTAAGCGATTTAATATATCGTATCATCCGATCACCCCCTTAATGAGGAGGGTAACGCCGTAGAACAGCCCGCCGAGGACGGCCCCCACAAGTGAGCCATTGATACGAACCATTTGTAAATCATAATACATTTTACCGCGTATAATGTGCGTAATCTCATCCGGTGAGTAACGAGATAATTCTTCGCCTACCACACGATCGATAAGGGGGTTCAATTTTTGTAGCCACGGAATGCTACGCAACAAGAAGAATCGTTCAAACGGCGCTTGTTTCTCAGGGTTTAGAAGTATTTCACTGCCGAGCACATTAAATCGTTCGCGCACAATATCCATGAGGCGCACCCAATCGAGCGTATCCCCATCGATGAGCTTTCCTTCCCATTCTTCGAGGACCATTTTAACCCATTGGTCCTTATGTTCTTCGATGAAAGCCTGCCATTCCTCATTCGTTTCCAAATTGTTGAAAAATCTGATGGCCTGGCCCCATATATAGCGCCCCAATGGCGAGTCGATATCTTCGTTATCTTGCAAGAATTGAACTGCTTTTTTCTGTACTGTATCAACTAATCGTTCAGGTGAAAGCCCATCACCGCCAAAGGCAATGGCTAATTCACGCATAAATGAATCCTTAGTATAGGTTTTCATAATGTCTAGCATGACACGATACAAATATGGATACACCTGATTTGACGCGATAACACGCTGACAAGTCCGATTAAAATAAAGCCAAAATACACTAGCTGTATGTCGTTCTAACATGCAGCGACCGAATAGAATAACGAGAGGCGTAGCCTTCCAATTGGATACACCTTTATAAACAGCCTTATTAATCTCCTTACGCATCGGCTCAATATCCATATGGGATAGTACTTGATTGCCAACGCCATATAAGAGTTCTTGTATCTGTTTTTGCCCTACGTCACTCATGCCATATTCGATAATACGCACCATAACGCGTTCTCGTTTGATGGCATAGTACATTTGTGGCACCCGAAGTAATTCTTCGCTGAGCATGGTCCGGCCAATCTGTATTAACCGTTCTTTGCTACGCGGCAAGATAGCCGTTTTGAAAGGAATACCTAAAGGCTTTGTAAAGAGCGCTGTCACTGCATACCAATCCGCCAAACCGCCAATCATCGCGGCCCCCGAAACGTGCATGATAAACGCCCAAAGTGCATCGTGCCTATGAGGGTATGAAATTAAAAATATGATAGCCATGACAATCAACAGTGTGGTTGCCACTGGTTTAGTTTTCATCATCACTTGATCCTAACTTACTCAATTACGTATATAGACTCTCCCCATATAACGTAGTGACCGCGTGGGGCACTTAAAATATGCATTCATCGCCTTCTTTTTGAGGTTCCCACACAGGGACATCGCCAAAAAGAGCTTTAAAATACACGGATGGCGTCCATAGTGGACCATTTAGATGCATAGGAATAAACGCCTTTTTCACCTGTACGCGACGTAAGAATTCAATAGCACCCCATTCCATAGCATCTTCCAAGCGATTATCTACAGGGAACATCGCCACATCTGCGGATAAGCCTTCTAATTCCTTAAATTCACGCCAAGCCATGCGCTTTGCGTCCGCATTATTCTCCGGCGTATCGCCAAGCCAATGCCACCAGTTAAGGTCACCCGCATGGAATATGGAGTCAGAGTCGATATTTGCAGTATCCGTTTTTACATAGAAAGAACCGCCTTCGTCGGTGCTACCATACATATGAATACCTACATCATCAAGATTGGCATCTTGGCCAGGTCTCATGGTAATACATTTTCTTACCTTACCCTCTAAGGGTACATCTTGATGGCAAATATAACGCGTTTGAGGACCATCAAACTCCGTAATAGACGGATTAAAATGATCTGCATGACTGTGACTAATAAAAAACCACAACTCACGGCCACGCTTTGCCAACTGCCAAACAATATTGTTTGGATCCTTATAATAATCAAACACATAGCAGCGCTTGCCATCATCTACGAGGAAGCCACTGTGTGCGAGAAATGTTACATCTAACATCGTTATCAATACCTCTACACTATTGAGAATTTATATCATTCATATTCTTTATTATACCATATTTCGGCTTAGTCCGTTTAAGATGACGAACCTACGCCCTAAAAATCTCCACCGGCCGGGTCTGTCCCTCTGGGACAGGGCCAAAGTCGATTTTTAGGGCATAGGTTCGTCTACATAAAACTCTATCCGAATTTAGGTATAATAAAGAATACGAATTGAGTTTAGGGAGAAGGGATAAGAAATGCCGCTGGCATTTCTTAGATGCGGCCAGCGGCTTTCATGTAGTCAATGTATTGGTTGCCCCATTGTTCGAGGGATGCTAAAACGGTTTTAAATCCCGCACCTACTTCGGTAAGGCTATATTCTACCTTAGGCGGAATAGTACCATATACTTCACGATGAACTAAACCGTCATCCTCCATTTGGCGAAGTGCTCTAGTAAGAGTGGCTTGCGTAATTGGATATAAACGGCGCTCTAACTCACGGAAACGCACAGGACCTTCAGATAATTCGTGCATGATCAATAAAGACCATTTACCAGCTAATAACTTTTGACTCGTAGCAAAAGGACATCTGCCAACTAAGTCATGAACATTTACGAGTTGCTCTGCCATTATATTTCTCCTTTTCTATGTGTATAACGTTGTTCAAATCATATCACAAATTTATTGTATTGCAAGTATTTTATAGTATCTTTTTTTAGGGTACAAAACTTTTTGAAAAATTTTTATCCAGTAAATATCATAATTCTATTACTTTTGATAGTACCTATCTAAAATGATTCTACTATTCAAAATATATGCACACCTATATAATGAGGTCATCAGCTGAACACGTATTCACTAATCATATGTTAGAGAAGTGACAAACAATTAATTCTAAACGACTTTGCCTAGGCCATAGGCCGTCAAGGCGGTGGAGGCTTAGAATTGATTGTTTGGCACTTTATATAAAAAGGAGAAACAACATGAACATTTAGTGATCGGTGCAAATGGTAAAGCAGGTCATCGCATTGTAGAAAAAGCCCTCAAAGTAGGTCATCAAGTAACAGGCGTTGTTCGCCGCAAAGATGCGATTAAAGGTATTCCAACTATCGTAAAAGACGCATTGCAATTAACAAAACAAGAACTAACTCAATTTGATGTAGTCGTAAATGCTACAAGTGCTTTCACACCAGATATGTATCATTTACCAGCAGATTTGACATTATTAATTGTAAAAGCATTAGCGAACACAAATACACGCCTCATCGCTATAGGTGGTGCAGGTAGCCTCTATGTAGACGAAGATCACACAGTTCAACTAAATGATACACCAGAGTTTCCTCCAGAATTCCTAGTTCGTTCCAAAACTCATGCTAAATCTGACGATATCTTGCGTAAATTCAGCAATGTAGACTGGACAATGTTTACCCCACCACCAATCTTAGATGCAGAAGGTCCAGAATCTAATGATTATATATTAGGTAATGAAAATGTTATCTTAAACAAAGAAGGTAAACCTTATCTTTCCTATGCTACATTTGCACAAATCCTAGTAGATGAAATTAACAACCACAAGTTTGGTCGTCAACGCTTCACCGCAGTGCAAAACTAGCGCAACTCTCTCTGCAGTAGATTTAAAGTTATAAAACAGCCTCTATGGGCATGCCTTCACCAGTAAGGAATCCATAGAGGCTATTATTTATATATTAAGTTTATACCTAAATAAGTTGATTTACATCGTAATTAAATTTAGCTGTTGTTTCAGCAGCAGTCTTTTGCCATTCTGTAGGTGCTGTACCATCCTTATCAAGGAAGAATCCAGAGTCGAGGTAGCGAATAATGATATAGTTGGAATCCTTTTGATCAAAACCGTTACCACGAGTGAAATCGATGCCATGGCCGGTATTGCGTGTTACGATAGCTTCTAATAGTGGCAACGTAATCGCATTCAACGTAATTTTCATATCACATTTGTCAAAAATCTTTTTAAAGAAGGAACTAGGTTTTTCTTCTTTATATACTAATAGTTTACTAATTGTACCATTAGAGGCACATATTACACGACGAATTTCATTAATAGGAATATCTACCTTACCATTCGAGATAACACCGTTTTTAATGGTAATTTCTCGTTTACCCATGTAGGAGTAATCCAATGGCAATTGAAGAGTGTCTAAATTTGCTGGAAATTCCGCCGTCAATTTATGACGAGCAAAGGCGGCAATAATCGCTTTTTGTTTCACGAATATTGTGGCCAGTATTATAATCTGTACGGTCAGTATCTAAATCTTGGTCTTTAATATTTTTCCAATTATGGTCTCTGAACGTAATTGTATAATTACTATTTGAGTTCAAATAGCTTGTAAGATATAGCTCATTTACGTCATCGAAATCAATGTCAGTTACTACTTGTCCATTCGCATCTTTGCAGAGTACACCATTATAACTAATTGTTAAGGTACGATTTTTGTCTTCAAAAGTAACAGGATGTGTATCAAATACTGAAATCATAATTCTCTCCTTTTTATGGTCTCGAATATAACTACATTTGTATGTTGATTAAATCAAATGTTCTTAATGTAATAATACACCTTTCCTATCTATTTATACAAATTCCATATTTACATCTTACGGCATCTCAAACAAAACAGAGTTCTCTAAGAATATATGCTCATGAAGGCCTTCTTCTAAAGCTTTCATTATTTTAAACACATACACATAGGTAGCACAGCCATCTGCTGGTGCAGTGTAATGATTAGTCAATGCACTTAAGGATTCTAGGAGCACACCTGCGGCTTCGTGTTCAGCACGGAGTTCATCAAAATCTACAGGTTTACCTGCTTTAAATTCTGGAAAATCTACATGTTCTTCATGACGAAAATGAGGCACGAGGGCTGATTTCAATTGAAGGAAGGTTTGATAGATTTCTGTCAACTCTGCTCCATGATGGTCATAGTGTACATTGAGGAGCTTTTCCAAGCCTTGATCAATTTCATCAATCATATCCAATTGTTCTCGATGATAGTTGTGAACGATGTAATCAATTAATTGCTCTTTGGAATAGCTAAGTACCTCTGCGCGTGAGGACTTCTGTGCTCGCTGAACAGTATTCAACATAGCGATGTATTCATCTACATCTTTACCTTTAGCCTCGATGGCCTCTACTAATGGATGTCCACCACCACAGCAAAAGTCGATACCATCCTTCGCCAACACGTCCATCAATTCTGGATTTACCTTAACTGCATCAGCGACCGTCATAGATTTATTGATAGTATTTACACTCATAAGATACACCTCCAATGATGTAACTCCAATACGTTCAAATTATAGCTATACTATAAGACAATTTGTAAATCCTGTCTGTCGCAGTGGCTACAAATTTGAGAATATCCATCAACTAATATAAAGACTGCGGGATAACGAATCTACAAACCTATTAATACACAAAAAAGCTGGCTCATAGAGCCAGCTTTCAGCATATCAAAACATATACGACATATGTTTATATATGAAATTATGCAGCTATTAGATGCTTTCAACAGCAGCGATAGCAGCAACGTCTACAACGTCTTGAGCGGAGCAGCCGCGGGAAAGGTCATGAACTGGTTTAGCCAAGCCTTGAATCAATGGGCCAAGAGCGTCAGCGCCGGAGAAGCGTTGTACCAATTTGTAACCAATGTTAGCAGCTTGAAGATCAGGGAAAATCAAGATGTTAGCTTTACCAGCTACGTTGGAACCAGGAGCTTTCTTTTTCTGCTACGGAAGGAACGATGGAAGCGTCCAATTGTAATTCGCCGTCGAATTTGAAGTCAACGTTGCGTTCTTTCAAGATGTTAACAGCTTCAACCACTTTGTCTACTTCTGGAGTGGAAGCGGAACCTTTTGTGGAGAAGGACAACATGGATACGCGAGGGTCAGCCATACCAACAACTTTGCGAGCTTTTTCTACAGTGGATTCTGCGATATCAGCTAATTGTTCGCTAGTTGGGTTAGGCAATACGCCGCAGTCGGAGAATACGAGCATACCGTCGTCGCCATATTCTTTTTTGCTTGTGAACATGAACATGGAAGAAGATACAGTTTTAAGACCTGGTTTAGTACCTACAACTTGTAATGCAGCGCGCAATACGTTTGCAGTTGGGCAACCGGAACCAGCAACCATGCCATCTACTGCGCCAAGGCGAACAAGCATAGCACCGAAGAATAAGCAGTCACCTTTCATAGTTGCGTCAGCTTTTTCAGGAGTCATACCTTTTTTAGCGCGCAATTCTACGAATGTATCAACCATTTCTTGGTAACGATCGTAGTTAGCTGGATCGATGATTTCAGCACCTTCTACGGATACGCCAACAGCTTTAGCAGCTTCTGCGATTTCAGCTGGGTTACCTACTAATACAGGTGTTACGAAACCTTCTTTCAAAATGATTTCAGTTGCTTTCAATACGCGTTCATCTTTGTATTCTGGCAACACGATTTTTTTACCTAATGGTTTTACTTGGTCTTTTAATTTTTGAATTAAATCCACGATTTTTGCCTCCTTAACATTGGCTTATGCCATATCAATACTATTATTATAGCAATTTAATAGCTCTCTAACAACCATTCTAAAACATTTCGTTGTTGAATTCCGTCATAATTTGCATTTTTATTTAATTCATCCAATGTAAGTAAAAACTTTGGATATTGGTCTTGTACAGCCTTAAGAGGTGCGAGCTCACGATGTAGCGTATTAGGATCTAACACAGTTTCGCTTACCTGATAGTATTCTGTAACACCCGCTTTTTGTGCAACAAAGTCAATTTCACCCTTAGCTAATTGGCCTACATATACAGTATATCCACGACGTATGAGTTCTAGAAAAACGATATTCTCTAAAATATGTCCTGTATCACGACTCGCGTTGCCAACTAATAGATTACGTAATGTTGCATCCACACAGTAGTACTTTGCATTTATACGCAATAATTCTTTACCGCGCACATCATAACGATTGACCTTATATAGCAACAAGCTATCTTGCAAGCCTTGTAAATATCGTTCTACCGTTTTATTATCTATTTTTCTACCGGCGCTAACGAGCGAATTTGCAATCTTATTGGGTGAAAGCAAACTACCTATGTTAGACATAATATATCTCACAATATCTTGTAAGATTGTAACATCACTAATCTTCAGTCGAGCTACAACATCATGTAATAACAAGGTATTGTATAGGCCTCGTAGATATTCTTGTATATCAAAATCTTCGCCCCCTAATTGTTGCGTATAAGGGAATGAGCTTTCACGAAGATAGGACTCATAGGCAGGAATTAAAGAGTACTGATTACCATCGTATTTGCTATGGTAAAACTCACTAAAGGACAGTGGTAACATCTGAATTTCCACATATCGCCCAGTCAGTAATGTAGCGATATCGGATGACATAAAGTATGCATTGGACCCCGTAATATATAAATCTGTATTTTCTTTTACAAACAAGCTATCTACGACGCGATGAAACTGATCAACGTGCTGAATTTCATCAAGGAAAATATAATTCATTTCATCAGGCTGCATACGTTCTAAAATATATTGATACAGCGCATGATACTCTCGTAAATGCTCATATTCTAGTTCTTCAAAATTAATGGATATTATCTGTTCAGGTTTAATGCCTTCCGATAACAGCTCATCCTTAAATAGCCTAAATAACGTAGATTTCCCACAACGACGTATCCCAGAGACAACCTTAACAATAGACCGATTCCGATTACGTCGTAAAAAATCTAGATATCCTTGGCGCTGAATTAATTTCATAAGGGCCTCCTCATCTATGTACGTTCTCATAGATGGAACCCTCTTATTAGTATTGTCAAATATCATATCGACTACCTAATAACTTTGGATTCCATTCCAACTTTATATTAATTTTACCATAAAATTGGATTTCATTCCAAAGTTTTGCTATTTAGTGTTCAAACATGGATTCTATTCCAATGTTTTATACAAAGAACATTCTATACTATCAGTATCATTCTTTTATCTAAAAACAGGGTCTCCTTATATTGAATAACCACCACATAAAACAGTACAATACTAGTAATAGAAATACTGTATTACTTAGAAAATAATCTTTACCTTACATTACTTCGAAAATACTGTTTACCTCACTAGTTTATATGTAATATGGGAGAACTCATGGCCAATACAGAAACAACAATCAACGCAGTTATCAATCCTCAAATCAACGATACCCCCATCGATATAGAGAAAACCATCAAAGCCTTAGAGCGCAATAAATTTGTAGTCCATTATTTTGAAACAGGCGCTGATGCGGTGGCCTATTTACAGTCTCGTATTCAACATAAACGAGTGGCTATCGGCGATTCTCGCACCTTATTAGAGCTTAAGGTTCATGATGCCTTATCTGAGTTCAACGATGACATCACGGATATTCAGCGTCCTCTTCCTGGTGAAAGCTTCCGCGACACCGCATTACGCACCATGGGCCGCGATGTATTTCTCACCTCTGTAAACGCCTTGGCGCAAACAGGTGAAATGGTCAATATCGATGGCACCGGTAACCGTGTAGCGGCGTCCCTATTTGGATCGCAAGAGGTATTCTTTGTGCTAGGTCACAATAAAATTACACCGGACTTAGCCTCGGCCATCTATCGAGCACGCAATGTGGCAGCACCTCTAAACAGTAAAAAAAATAAGAAAAGCTCTCTCAATCCTTGTGCTACATTAGAAGAAAAATGTTACGACTGTGGTTCACCGGACAGAATTTGCAATGCCTTAACCATTTACTACAAGAAAATGCGTAACATGCAAACTATGGAGGTGATTATCATCAATGAGGATTTAGGGTTTTAATGAAATTCTATATGTCGATGTTCTATGCCATGAAAGTCGATAAAGCCTAAGTCAGGGCCTCCAAAAAATGTATCTAAAGGCATATTATCAAAGCCATTGACTATCCTACACAGTGTAGATATACGAGGGTCTATATTCCCCTTTTCCAGTCCACTAATATAGGACTGTAACAATCCGGTCCGTTTAGCTAACTCTTGCTGAGTTATGTGATAGTGGCGGCGCCATAAGAGAATGAGAACGCCTAAGTGTTGGATAGCCTTTTCTGACTGTGTTTCACTACATACGATATCATACGTCATAGAAACCTCACTTTCTATACTATCCCTTAATAGCAACTCTTTGCCTCCACAATACGACAACCAACTAAGAGGGGCCATACTAACTTGATTTATGATGACATATAATGGAAAATCCCTTGCGGTATATTCATATCGCAAGGGATTTTTATTCATATTATGTTATAAAATTATGCTTAAATACACATACATGTATATTCTTGTACATAAAATTCTTATTTATGCTCTTCTGCAATGGCCATAGCACGTTTGATTTCCATATATTTAACCATGCCATCAACAGCTTTTTTAGCTTCGCGCATAGCGAGTACTACAGTAGCTGGTTTATGCACTACGTCACCGCCGGCGAATACGCCTTCACGGCTCGTCATACCGTATGGTTCTTCGGATGTAATGATATAGCCTTTTTCGTCTACGCGAAGGTTGTTACCTTCCCCAACAAGACGAGCATTTGGTTTATGACCAGCAGCGATGATGATTTTATCGACAGGCATAACTTGGTATTTGCCTGTGCCGTGGATACCAGCACCATCGTCATTAAGAGCCATCACTTCGTATTTAAAGCCTTCTACCTTATCTGTACCTTCTACGCCCACTGGAGATGCGAACCATTGGAATTGAACACCTTCAGCACGCGCTTCTTCGTATTCTGATAATAATGCAGGCATTTGCTCTTGGCTACGACGGTATGCTACAGTGACAGATTCACAGCCTAAACGTACACATGTACGAGCCGCATCCATCGCTACGTTACCACCGCCGATGATAACAACGCGGTCCCCTTTTTTCACAGGAATCGCTTTTTCTTCAAGCTCACCATTCTCTACAAGTTGTACATTAGTTAAGAGGTACATCGCTTGGAATACGCCTGTAATTTGATCATTTTCCATGCGCACTTCTTGAGGAATATGCGTACCAGTACCGATGAAGATAGTATCAAATCCTTCGGCGAATAAATCATCTAGGGATTTGTCTTGACCGATAAATGTATTACATACGAATTTAACGCCTAAACCTTCAAGGCGAGCGATTTCACGGCGTACAACGGATTTGGACAAACGGAATTCTGGGATACCGAATAATAATACGCCACCTGGTTCGGATTGACCTTCAAATACGGTTACATCATAACCTAGTTTCGCTACGTCACCTGCAACGGATAAGCCCGCAGGGCCAGAACCAACAACGGCTACTTTGCCAAGATCTTGTTTAATTTTCTTAGGTTTGCGCAATTCATTGATGCTTTCAAAATCGGCAGCAAAACGTTCCAATTTACCGATGTTGATAGGCGGTTTCTTAGCCTTATTCATGATACAGTTACCTTCGCATTGATTTTCACGAGGGCACACGCGACCACAGATAGCTGGCAAGTTTGTACGTTCCGCCAAGATATCGTTGGCTAAACCAAAGTTACCGTGCGCGATGGCTTGGATAAAACGAGGAATTTCGTTTTCAATAGGACAACCCATACGGCACAAAGGTTTCGGACAGTTTAGACAGCGTTTCGCCTCAGCGAGCGCCTCCTCCATCGTGTAATCCGCATCAAAATGAAGGGGTTTTAATTCATTACTCATGGCACATGCCTCCTTAACAGGATCCAGTACTATACTTATATTAGCCTTTCCATATAGCGGCACAGTTCGATGAAGCAAACTCACATATGAACATCGCCTACTATATACGGCCAAGAATTTATCATTTGTAACCATTCGATACGAGTGTGGTCACTGGTGAGACACACACTATTCTATAGTATATTCTAAATTGTAAAGTCCCAACAGTCAAGCAAATCTAACACCTTTTGTATACGAATATAGCCCCTATTCATGCAAGGATTGCATAGAAACAAAAGATACTGTAACAGCAATTCTTAAGGGTATATTTACATATATATCTATGCATGTATACTGATAATAGATAGAGTAATTAATTCCCACCACATTAACATACACTTATAGAGGTTCACTATGAACACAATAGACTTTACTAAAACATACTATATCGATCGCCGCGGTTCCCATTCTCGCAAATGGGACGGCGAGCACTTAAAATTTAGCCGCACCGATCTATTACCACTATGGGTGGCAGATATGGATTTTATGCCACCTCAGTGCATACAGGAGGCTATTTGTAACTATGTGAAAGCCAATCCATTAGGTTATACCATGACAAATCCCGATTATATTTCAGCAGTCATGAGTTGGCACAAACGTCGTCATAATTGTAATCTTGAACAAGACTGGTTGACCAGTGCGCCCAATGTGATTACAGGTATCATGTGGTGTATTGGGGCTTTCACAAAAACAAATGATGCCATCGCAGTCCTTACGCCCGTGTACGGAGCCTTCGATGCCCGCGCCAATGATGCATACAGACGCATTGTTGCAGTGCCACTACATCGCACTTTGAACAATAAATATACTATCGATTATGATGCATTCGAGTCCGCCATTAGTCAAAACGGTGTGAAGGTGTTCATCCACTGCAATCCGCATAACCCCGTGGGCCACGTATGGACCGAAGAAGAAATGGACCGATTATTTAGTATCTGTAAACGCCACGATGTACTCATCATCAGCGACGAGATTCATCAAGACCTTATCACAGGCCCTATTCCATTTAGATCAGCCTTATCCGTATCTAACGGAGCCTATGCGGACAATATGATAACCATGTCCTCTGTATCAAAATCGTTCAATATGGCCAGTCTACACCATGCGGAGGTCATCATCCCTAACGATGAATTACGGAGCCAATACAATACATATAAAGCACTTGTATATCATACAGACTCGGACGTTATCGCTGAAGCCGCTATCACGGCGGCCTACACCCATCCAGAAGCCAAGACTTGGCTCAACGCTGCACTCACAGTCATTCGTGAAAACTACGAGTATCTATGTCGTGAGCTACTATCTGCCCTTCCTAAGCTACGCATTAGCCCTATGGATGGCACCTATTTGGCATGGATAGATTTTGGCGCCTACGTAATGGCTGACGATATGCACGATATATTTGAAAACCAATGCCGCATTGCCCCTAGCTTTGGCGAATGGTTTGGTGGTGAAAGCTACGCCACCTTTGTACGTCTAAACTTAGCAACAAGTTTAACCAATATTAAGGTAGCTACACATAGCATCATTGAGCATATACAACCTTAGCCCTATGCAATCTATAAAAAATCTACTCCCCATATAAAAAGCTGCTCTAGTATCAGTCCTAGAGCAGCTTTTTTGTATATGGTCAGATTATATAATTTTCTTATTTAGATCTACCGAAATGTTCCTTTGCAAATTGCATATCTTGTACGAGTTCTAATGTACCAATATAGTTATTATGTTGGTCGCGTACAGCCATGTAGTTTACATAGAATGGACGGCCTTGTTTTTCAAGCCATACGGCCACATTATCGCGATCACCTTTACGGAAAGAATCAATGATACCGCGTACAATTGGTTCTACCTTTGGCGGATGACAGGAATACACGTCCCGGCCAATTGCTGTAGTAGGACGTTTGAATACCTTTTCACCATCGTTGAAGTAACGGTTAATATCTTCATGGTCAACGAAGGTTACCTCCATTGGCATTGTATTGAGCATAGCATCTAGTTGGTCTACAGTTAAAGTACCACCAATTAAACCAATAGCATTATTATCACCACTTGGTTTTGTAGTTTGCGCAGCTAATGCGGCATCAGCTTCTGGCCAAGCAATGCGTGTTACACCAAAGATGTCTTCATACTGCGCTGTATCTTTGTAAATTTGATACCAATCTTCTTTGCTGAAGTTTTCTGCACAGATTGGGAACAAGATATTTTGTTCTTTGTAGATCATTTCTTGAGCACGTGTAAGAAGCTCATCAAAACGTCTATACCAATCATCTACACTTTGGCTAGATTTTGCTAAATCACCTAATTGGTCGCGAATATCGCCATCAACAGTCCACATAACCATGGATGGACCACCAATTGCATAATCCACTTTCAATTTTGGATATAATAAATCGCCTTTTTTAGCATAGTGAACAGATAGTTGACGCACTGTATTCACATCATCATAAGTGGCAGTTTTGTCTGCTACTTTTGGACGAATAGCCTCAATCAACTCATCGAGCGCTTTATTTTCTTCTGTTAATCGGTTTAACGGATGACCTGCAGTCTCTACCAAGGCCACAACGCTCTTGCTCTTTTCTTGAGCTTCTAGAACCGCTTCTACCTTAGCATGTTCTGCATCCATTTGTTCATGAATGGTGGAACCATGGAACAACGCAGAGTGAAGGTCACATAATTGTTGTACCTCTTCTAGAGGTGTACCTTCACGCATAAGACCTTGTTCAGCTTTCATAATTTCACTAGCCTCAACATGTTTGAATTGGCTCGCAAGTCTTCACGAACAGCACCAAGCTCTTCACCAGTACCTAACCGTTTCAAGAAACCTTTCAATTGTTCTACACGTTCGCTATCTGTAACAGTGTCCTCTTCATTAGTTTCTGTATTTTGGCTAGCTTTAGACTCCTCTACTTGAGTAGCCGCAGTCTCTACAGGAGCATCCTTCGCAGATGCTGCTTCATCACCGTGTAGATTTGGCATTTCACCTTCCAAGGTAAAACCAGCTTTCATGAATGCGCTCACGATATCAATCATGGATACGCCCTTCATTTTAGCCCCTTTCGGGATGGTCATGATTTTACCAACAGAATTCAACATCACCTTATTTGTGATTTCGCTGAACCCTAAACCCTTCATAATATCTATTACTTCAGGATATTCTTTTACCAAATCATATACGGATTTGGACAAATCTAATTTCTTTTCCATTTTGATCCCCTCGTGTCAAAAATATTTTTATTACTTATGTGAGTAGCCCTCTATACGTACCACTGTGTATACAAGGCAATATATACTGTGAAAGGTTTATCTAACATAACCTATGATCCTATGATAAACGATATCGATTAGAAAATCTGTATCCATGGCTATACTTTTGAAAGTTCTTTCTAAAAATATCAAAATTTATATATATAAATAACGGATAGATAATACATCCCCAGTCAAGTATGGAGGAGAATATATCAACTATCCGTTATCTATTAAAATATATCTAGTTTTGAGAGGATTTAAAGCTATCTTATTGATGATGAGGTTTCAATGCTTTTTCGTAGTTTTCAGAAACTTTATCCCAGTTAATAACGCGGAAGAATTCCTTGATATAATCTGGGCGACGATTTTGGTAGTGCAAATAATATGCATGTTCCCATACGTCTAAACAAAGAATAGCCGTTTTACCTTCCAAAAGAGGGTTATCTTGGTTAGCCGTAGATGTTACCTCTAGTTTGCCGTCCTTATTAACTACTAGCCAAGCCCAACCGGAACCAAAACGTGTTGCCGCCGCTTGGGAGAAGCTTTCAACAAAGGCATCATAGCCACCAAGTTCAGCGTCGATAGCCTCTTTCAAAGGGCCTTCCAATTTAGACGTATCTGGTTTTGTCATGATTTCCCAGAACATAGTGTGGTTCTTATGACCGCCGCCGTTGTTGATAACCGCTTGGCGGATATCCTCTGGCACATTGGCAATATCGCCGAGAATACAATCTACGCAACCATAGGCTAGATCAGGGTATTTCGCGATAGCAGCATTCAAATTATTAACATACGCTTGATGATGCTTATCAACAAGCAATATATTCATGTTACAGTCTTAATTGATATGAATTATCATTCTTAATATATTGTACTATCTATATAGAGAATCGTCAATATATTCACGCCTATTGAATAAACCATTTTGTTTTGTACACAAGAAAAAGGGTATCGATAGTATATGATCGACACCCTTAAATGGCAATGGAAAGAAAATTTTTTATTAATCAATAACACACTGACACATTTTCATCGTAGCCAATGCTGCTTCATGAGACTCTGGTGTAACCCCAGCACAGCACTTTGAATCTACATGAATAGGAACCTCTGGCAAGCCAGCTTTCAACAATATGGCATTCGATACAACGCACACATCTGTACAAACACCGACTAAGGTTATGCTTTCAATAGACTCTGCTGCATTCATACCTTGCAAGCGCGTAACCAATTCAGAGGATCCAAAATTAGGTTTATCAATGATAAAGTACGGATGGATGGTATTGCGTTTTTCTGCGGCCGTAATGAGGCTCTCCATAATTTGCCAACCAATCGTATCTTTCACACAATGCACAACTGGCAAATGCTGACCTTCTTGGCTTTCAAGATAATTAGTATCGTGAGTATCTCGTGTGAAAATAACAGGTCCATCAAAGGATGCAATTTTTTGACGTACATTATCCACGATGGCCTGAGCCTCTGGAGAACCAAGAGAGCCATCCACAAAATCATGTTGCATATCAATTACGACTAAAACGTTCATGTTCTATCCCTCCACAACGACATGGTGCACCCGATTCGGCGTATTATGGGCAATGCGACCTGCTGCAGCGGCCGCCACGGCACCAACTAAATCATCAAGAAACGTATTGCAGTGACTATCAACTTGACTATCTAGATTTTTAACAATGCCCGGTTTTACCTTATCAATATAACCATAGTTCGTAAATCCAATAGATCCGTATAAATTCACAATGGATAAAGCGAGGATTTCATCAATACCAAACAACGCTTCATCACGAGTCATGATACTTTGTAGTGGCTCAGATAATTTCTTCTGCTCCGCCAATCTATCCAATTCTATGCCCGTAATGATGGCATTTTGTGTTTCTCGTTTTTCAAGTACGGCCTGTACACTCTCTACGCACTCGTCCATCGTCAAATCAGGAATATATGGTTGTTGAATCATCATCACAATATCTGCAATGTCCTGAACGGTAACGCCTCGTTCCTTTAATAAATTATACGTACACGCCTTTAATTCCTCCTGAGATATCATAATTGCTCCTCAAAATTATACAAATTTACGTAACACATTATACCTTGATTATACCACGAAAAAATCCCTACCGACGTTCTATCGGTAGGGATTCCATGATTAGATTTCTTAACCATTTCAGATTTCAATGCCATCGCACCAAAGCCATCGATTTTACAATCGATATCGTGTCCGTCGCTCGCATCAGAAATGAGGCGAATGTTTTTAACACGCGTACCTTGTTTCAATACGCCAGCGCCTTTTACTTTGAGGTCTTTTACAACAACAACGGTATCGCCATCAGCTAGTTCATTGCCGTTAGCATCGCGAATGATACCTGCTTCAGCTGCAGCTTGTGCGTCAGCCGCTGTCCATTCATTGCCACACATAGGGCAGATAAACATATGACCATCTTCGTATGTGTATTCATCGCCGCACTTAGGGCAGTTAGGTAAATTTGCCATTTAGATCTCCTTTTTCACTATATAATGAAAGTATTATACATTTATCCCTTCTTTGAAACGCTCGTAAATTTAGATTTAATTAATCTAAGCACATCATCTATAAATATTTATACTATATTAGTTCTAATTCTTGCTTTAAAGCTCGTTGTAAAATTTGTGAAAAATTAAGTTGTTTCTCTTCTGCTTTATGATTTAACCAGCTTGGGATTGTGAGAGTCTTTTTTACAGCCTTGTTATCTGTTCTTTTTAAATACTCTTCTTCGTCCCATTTTACTAAATCTATAAACTCCCCTTCATTACATTTAATATCGATTGGATTACTTGCTTTTGGAAAGTCCTCTCCATCTTCACTCAATGAATACAAGTAAATACCTAGTGCATCTTCAGCCATCTCTACCGCTTCACATAAAGTATCGCCTTCAGTTACACAGCCTAATAAATCTGGAAAACTTACCGTATATCCATTTTCACCGTCTGTACTAAATACAGCTGGGTACATTTCCTTTCTCATTATTTCCTCCTATCTAGACATTCAGCTTGTGATTATCTTAACTCCACCATTTTATCTTGATAGGGGGCTATTTAAGCCCCGCTTGCTTCAAGATTGTTTGTAATGTTTTAGGTTTTAAATCTTCTTTATGTAGTGCTATAGTCACTCGCCCATTTTTTGTTGGATGTTTTAATATATGATGTGAACCTCTAACTCTATCAATATACCAACCATCCTTTGTTAAAACCTTCATTAACTCTTTTGGTGTGGTCAAACTTTAATCACCGTCCTTTTATATTTTTGATTTATATATATATTAATACGTATTTATACGTATGTCAATTATTTGTAATCTTGATTCAAAAGATGTTCATACAACTCTAACTTATCTTCTAGATTATTCTTATAGCCTTCCAATCGTTTAATTTCGGTCTCAATAAACCGATAATGGTCTTGTAACAGTGTCATTCTTTCATGGACCGTATGAGATCCGGCATACCTTAAATCCGCATACCGCTTGATATTCGCAAGTGGCATTCCCATGTCTTTCAGGCGTTTAATAAACTGCACAAACCCCACATCCTCCGCATGATAATTGCGAATGCCGTTCTGTCGCTCGATATGAAGGAACCCTTGATCCTCATAATATCGCAATGTAGAAATAGACAGCCCTACCAATTTTGAAAATTCACCGATTTTCATACTTTCACCACCTTGACCTCAAGTATACTCGAGCAGATATCATACGTCTAGACGGAGGTAATAATTATGAAAGAAACACGTTTTAACATCGGTATGAACACATTGAAACAAATTGACGGGCTGCACGGCGAGGAGGTGTATAACACAATTCAAGAGATTTCACCGGCCATAGCCGATTTATTGGTCGAACTATTCGGCGACATCTACACACGCCCCAACCTGGATTTCAAGGAACGGGAACTAATTACGCTCGCATCCCTGTTAACACTGGGCGGTTGCGAGGCTCAGCTGAAAGTTCACACCAATGCGGCTCTCAACGTCGGTATCGCGCCTGAGCAAATCGTAGAGGTCTGTACCCACTGCATCCCCTATGCGGGATTTCCACGCGTGCTGAACGCACTGTTCACGGTGAAAGCAGTCTTCGAAGAACGGAATATCATGAATTAAAGAATGAGCTGCAATAAAAATCTATTACTAAATATTAGTCTATTTATAACTAACAAAGGGAGACTCATAACGGAGTCTCCCTTTATTGTTCTATACCAAATCAACTAAACATCTACAATCCTTGCAGAAGTTGTAAATAATCTTGCCGTTGACTAAATATATTATATATACGCACTTCTTTTTCATCATCAAAGACACGATATAAAATAATATTTTTATTAATAATCAACATACGATAGTTTTTATTACGTAAAACAGTATGTCTTGGAATCATGCCCATATAAGGATTATCCGCTAATAAAAGAATTCTATCCTTAATATCTTGATAAACAGACTTGGCAATTTCATTGGAAAAAGATTGCTTTACATGCAGAACAATATGATGCAATGCCTGATCGGCCTGTGCCATAATAATGATACGATAAGCAGTGTCTTCCATAACTATTCTGCCTCAGCTAACAACTGTTCTATGCTGATAAAAGTATCCTCAATAGGACCCATTCTACCTTTTCGTTCGTCTTCCTCAGCCAATGCAATAGCCTCTAATAATTCTATCTGTGCTTTCAATTTATTATAGGTTTCATATCCCATACATACCGTATCACCACGACCATTCACCGTCATAATACAAGCTTCGTCCCCTGTTTTCAAAACTGTAGAGATTTCATTATATTTATTTCTTAAATCCGACGATGGTCGGATACTTTCACGTAATAATCCCATAAAAGTACCTCCTCATATACAAATTATATCATAATTTGTATATGAATTATGAATCAGTAATCCTATCCCAATCGTTTACGCAAGATAGCGTAGAGAATCATGCTAATAATGACACTCATAACAGCTTGAATAGTATTAGTCAAAACACCAGCAATGGCTACGCCTGGATCAAATACGAAGTATTCGGCGATAAAGTAGCCTGCTACGATAACAATACCACCTACAATAGTTGCTACCAATGCAGAGGTAGTTGTCTTATTGTTATAGACAGTACCGACAAGATAGCCTTCAATGCCTTTCACCACAAAGGTGATTGGTACAAAGACTGCGTAGCCGAGGAACAAATCAGCTAGCGCTGGGCCGATAGCACCGATATAGGCACCATATTTTCGACCTAATAATAAAGCGGATGTCATGATAACGACATCTCCAACATTGAAATAGCCGCGTATGCCAGGTACTGGAATTTTCGTATACATTGTAAGCAATGTAGCGAGGGCAATCAATACGGCTGTGAGTACTAACGCGGATGTAGTACTGCGGGTTTGAACGTGTTGCATAGCGTCCTCCTTATAAAGAAAATAGGCATGTGAATAATTACATCACATGCCTATACTATAAACCTTTATGGTAACACTTGTAAATAAAAAGGAATTAACTATAGAAAATACTATTAACGGTACTCTTCAAAAACGTTCTTCTACATTGTAGAGAACCTCGCAGTCACAGCCGCCACCTTCGTTGACGATCCACTCTAGTACGCTTTCCACATCTACCTCTTGTTTTTCCAAGAATTCTCTGGTGTAAGTCAAACTATGGTCGCAACCATCATTTGCCTCTAATCGCTCGTCTACATACTCAAAGAGATTCCAAAACAACTCTTCGTCCATAGGCAGACTATCTTTAAAAGATTGTTTTTGCTTATCTGCATATGCTTTTAACAATTCCTTTTTACGCGCTTTATCCATTATGATTATTCCCTTTTATGTCTTATAAGTTATAGCTCATGACTTATATCTCAAGCCTTATTTCTCATATAATTCTGGTCGTTCTAATACAGTGCCATACTTCAACTTTGGTAATTTAATTAATTGAGGATACAATTGCTTAACCTCTTTACAAGATTTTAACGTAAGATGTTCTAAATTATGGAGTTCTAAAACGGGAGAGTAGTCTTTATCTATCACCTTTGCCGTTAAAAAGCTAAAAAAGCGCAACTGTTTCATATGGCGTAAAAATTCTAAGGATTGAACCTTAAGAATTTTAGGAGCGGCGAAGTCACCTTCTAAGGCGAGACTTTCAAGATGCTTTAGATTAGCTAATGGCGCATAATCATCAATTTGTTGAAAGTTTTCAATCGACAGAGCTACTAAATTTACTAATCTTGAAATAGGCTCTAAGCTCGATACGCTTCTACCGGATCCAATGTGTAAATATTTTAGTTCTTGTAAGTTCTCTAATTTTGAAATATCTGGATAGACACCCCATTTTATATGTAATTTTTTGAGTCTCCGTTGGGCACACACCGCATCAAATAACTCCTGTGGCATTCTTGTACAAAACATAAGTTCTGTAAAAGTATCTGGATTATTTACTAGGAAATCACACCATTCCTGTAAAATGCGTTTTTTATCTTTAGCAGAATAAGGCGCATCTAGCTGAGTGCAGTTAATCATCAGCTTGTCTTCACCATCATATTCAGAAACCTCAACCACAGATTTTAGTTGTTTCTCATCCTTATGATAGCAGTCAAAGCCATATTTAATTTGCTTTTCTGTTAACACTGCCATTTACAATTCCTCATCTTCGTCAGTCCTATAATTAGTATATCTATAACCAGGGCCATGTCCAACAGATTATAAGGGGCCTAGCAAATCGATACAAGCACATGCCCGTTAGCCTCTAGCACTTGCTTATAAAAGCGTTTCATTTGTTCAAAATCATGAAGAATTTCGTCTTTGATTTCTTCCTCTTCTTCTTCATAGTCCCAGATATTTGGATACAATTCTGCTTCTTTGCAGGCTTTCATATCAAAAGATTCGAGTGCACTTTCAATATCAAATTGATCTAGAGCTGCCACGATATTGGCTAAATGATTGTGTTCTGTATATGCTACATAGTCTGATATATCCTCAACAGCCATTACGCCTAGTACCGCTTGGCTAAGAGGATTTATCATCTTTATGGTCAGTGCCCACACCAGTTAGCACAAAATGGAGTACATCCCACATCTTGTCGATATCAAGCAATAATTCATCGTCGTCATTCCACTCTTCAACACTTTCAAGAATTTCCTCTTCTTCTGAGCCCATGGCTTTAAGCTCTTTTAAATTTACATCGCTTAAACAGCTATAATTAGCAATTAGTCCCATAATTAAATCCTTTCACAAATCCTTCTACACACTAGAAAAATAGATGTTCTGATTCCGTAATGCTCCCATCATCTTCATGGAAATAGCAAGCATATACAGATTCACGATGCGCCGCATCATAGAATTTCTGTAAAACAGGTGAAAGTTTCATGTCTATGGGCATATGCAAAGCTTTCATAATGGGTTCCCAAAGTTCCATCGGCGAATAAGAGATAATGTCCAACTGCTTATTTTGACCATATTCTTCAAGTGTTGCCACATCAGCATACTTACTTGAGTCACAGTAATCATGCCAACAAATACTAAAAACAATCAAATGAAACAAATCATCCATACTTTCAGCCAAACGGCCCGCAGCACCCTCGCTACTCCAATAACCTATGGATCCATCCTCCAATAGATGATATTCACCGCCAGCACCATCTACAGCAAATGCCATACCCGGCAAAGAGAATGTGCAGCGACCTTCAGCAGTATCACGTTCCTCCAACGCATCTAGCAAACGAAATCGAATAGCGTATCAAAATCTTCAGCTAACTTGGCATCATTTCGCAATATATCTAAATAGTCCATCTTACACGCTCCTATTAGCAGAAATTAATCCTAGCAATTTAGCCTCTCCTTCATCAGATGTATCTAATAGCGGAATAGCTAACAAAAGTATTTGCAGGGAGTAATAATAAAAGCTAAAGAATAAATCATCAGGGAATACGTCATCTTCCTCAAATCTAAGAACGTCTTTGTCTTCATCATATTCTTCAGACCAAAGGTATTCTTCGTTGAGCATATCCTCAAAGTTCGGCAATGGATCTGCATGCTCTAGCATAAGACCATCTCGAATGCACTCAGCAATCACAGTAAACAACTCAACCAATTGTTCTGCTAAATACTGCGCTACCGCATTATGAGCGCTCGCTTCTTGAGCTTTCTTAAAAATACGAAGCAAGAAAATCATCGCGAATGGTGTCGCATGCCACAACGTTGATTGGTGCTCAATATTGAGTTCTAACGCCTCACCAGCCGCATCAACAGTTTCAATGCTTTCCATGTTCCACAACACATCAAGCGCCTCAGGGAAATCTGTGGCACGTCCGTAGGTGGTCGTTAACCGATGCCACGGTATATCGTTGACTTGTACAGTTTCTATATATGTTTGAATTGCTGTATCCATTTTAGTTATACCTTTATAATTACATTTTCATGTATCTATCTTTATAATTTCTCAATAACCTCTTTCACCAGTTCATAAGTATCTACGAGACGCAGTTTTCCAACCCTAGGATTATCTGTAATCTCCTCATAGATATCTTCCAGCGTGCCTGCTGGTGCTAGTTTCCATAGTTTACACGGATAGAGTTCGACCGCCCCAATGATTTCTAAGTTATCTAGCAACAAGCCTAAGTCCTTATGACTGAACCAACAGTCTGTATCGATAGCAAAATTTGTATTATCTTTCCGGCATGCGATTTTGCTGTTTAGAAACTCTTCCATTGTTGGTTTTTCTTCTTGTAAAAGCCGCGTACAGGCTAAATGATATTCGATTTTCCGCGGTGTTTGATCCACGTCAGAGACGAATATAGCTCCATACTCGTTTTCAAACTTAACAGCTAATACGTCGCCCATCTTAAAATGAGGTTCTCTCTTCGTTTTAGATTTACGAACCTTAAACGGCTTTGGATTTTCGCTCTGTAGCTGTACTGCTAACTTATCTAATACCTTTTGACGCTGTTTAAGAGCCTTACTATCAATTTCTAGCCAAAACTCGTGAGGACCCTGAGCGATTATGTCTAAGGCTTTCTCTTTGACGACATCCGGTAGATGGCCTATCTTCCACAACGAATAGGCCACAGCAGTCCAATAAATCTCTGTATAAAACTCGTCAGTACAAAAGTTTTGTTCCTCATTTAAAATCTCAGAAATTATGGTATCAATACTGACACCATCCTTGTACCGTTCAACAATGGCATTATAAATATCATGGCCATCATCACTATCTATGATTTTCACACCGTCAATAGCCATATGAATCTCCTTTAGGACAACAGCTCTTATTCCATCTCGCCATGGGTTGCTACAAAGTCATCCTTAATCTGTTGTAGTTCTTTTTTAGCGACCATGTATTGTTTCAAGTCAATTTGTCCGTTCTCTTTTTGTTCAGCCAAGGTCTTTTCTTTATTTATGATTCTAATCCAGTCTAATTGTGTACTAAATTGAGTATTAACGCCTTCACTATTTTCTCGTAATGCAAGCAACGCAAAGACTTCATCCATGCCTAGATTAAACATGTCGCTTTCAAAATCGATAGGTTCAAAATAATAGCGAACCGTATCCGCCCCAAATTCATCGTCTAATTTGGCCCATTCTGCCCCTGAAAGCACGGTAAATCCGAGTGTATCGTTGCCAAGGCTTTCAACAAACCAACGCACCTCATAATCAGGCTTAATAAAGTCGTTGAAATATTTGATGGTCACATCTCGATCTTGCTCATCACCGTAAGAAATTTGCAGCTCTTTATCGCCCTTTTTTAGCACAATATCGTCACCATAGGGCTTGCCATTACTAACCGTTTGAATATTGATAGGCTCATCCATCATATCATTAAAATAATTCACCACATCTTCGTCATACTCGCGCCAGTCAATCCAGATGATAGCTTCGGAATCAAATAAATCATTTAGATCCATATCATTGGCAAAAAAGCTTCTTAATTCTTTATACAGATTTTCCATCGTCTCTCTCCTGTTTATTATTTATATTGATAGTTAAGCCTTGCCATACTAACATCCAATAGACTCTCAGCTTAACTCAGCTATACAAACAGCTCCATTGCTAACAAGTACTCTAGAGCGTTTCATATATAACATCTTGTCGAGCCGTAAAATTTTCATCAAAAGATACTAATACATATAGTTGTCCCGCGGTCGGTTCGCCCATATCATAACCTAGTGCAAATGCGCCATAGCAGCCGGATGTATCTAGCATAATATCTGTTAGTTTTAGCACCACAGGATCATCTGGAGGCATCTCCTTTTGGATGATTTTCTGTGCCACTCGGTCTAATTCATCTAATTTAGCATATAACTGTGGCCAAAATGTTAGTGAAAGCATCTCGTCTTCTGTATAACCAGAGCAGCTAATATTGAAGCTTTTGAAGGCTTGTTCTACATTTTCTACTTGAGTCTCTATTGTATGATCTTCGTGATTTGCTACTCCATCGGCCGCTAATTGACGGGCTACAAAGTAAACCCCATGCGGTTCTACAGTCCAGCTTTCAACATTCCACAATGTCATTAATTCCGATTTTCTCATTAGGACTCTCCATTAATTGATTATCCTGCAATATCCGCATGTACAGGATTCCCCTCCGCATCAATATTGGCTATGATGCAGTGTCCCCAGAAAATATCGTCATCGTCATAATAAACCTCTATGGTGCCATCATTGCGGAACGCCAATTCGCCCATAGTAATACGCTTGGCAAATATTTCTGCCGTAATCGGGTCTTGGTCATCATTGTCGAGCCAATCATTAGCAAGATCTAATAAGGTCTCACTAATATAGGTACTAATTCGTTGTTCAAATTCTTTGAAATTATCGATTGTATTGAAAGCCGACAACGCTACGGTACAGCTTTCATCAGAACCCTCGTCTACATCAAGGGTGAATGCATAATCATCAATTCTCGCTGTGTAATATTGATACTCTCGATTTAACAGGAAGTCACCCCTGTCAGTATGAAAGTATTTAGGGGTTTTCAAATAAGCTGACAACGCCTCTAACTCGCTATGTTTAGCATGTTCCTCTAACACCTCGAGCACATAATAGCGATTATTCCAAGAGGGGCGCATATAGCCTAAATCCTCTATGAGCTTAGCTTTCTTAACTAATAATTTATAGACACCGTGCGGCTCAAAAGAATAACCCCATCTATCATCAAGGCCCTCTATAATCCATGTCAAAATGCCTTCGCTACGGTCAAGCACGCCAGTTCGAGTATCTAGGATAGCATCGGTGGACACTAATGGTCTATGGTACTTATCTAAATAAGGACTAGCCCCATTCGCATCGCTACGCGGCAATGCATAAATTTCAAATACTTCCGGCTCAAACTCTGCTTCATATTCTGGTAGACGTACAATACTCATATGACTCACTCCTACATTATAATCACACTACTCATCATAATTTCTGTTATATCATGAGCGTTCAGCTACATCGATTCTATGTAATAGTTCTTTGCTAATTCTTGGGCTGTTTTGAATTCCTCATTTGAAAGTACCATAAGTACAAAGCTATCTGTTCCAATATCCATATCTACTAACTTATGCGTCTTCCATGTGGCATTAATATGTGCACACCAGTCCATAATACATTGTTCTTCATCTAATCCTGCTGTATCAATAGTTAGATTTTCGCTAGTATCTAAAGACTTGTTATGTATTAACTTCTGTACATAATAAATAAAATCCTCTAGTTCACATTTATAGTCTAACTCTACGGCATATCCTTTAGAGACTAGTTTCTCATAGAGGTTCCACCAGCTATCTTCTAATTCTTCCATGGAACGCAACTTAGTCTCCGTCATAAACGATTTAGCTTGTTTAGCATCGCCTAGCAACAACGTTGCTAACTCTGTAAATGTCAGTTTCATCTGATCGATATCTAGATACGCTGCTTCTACACACAAACTACAATCAGGTACTCTGCGTTTTTTCACAAAAGCCCGCATCATCTTCAGTGCGTCAGGATAACTTACATCTGCCATACGATAGGTCTTGCCATCTATATCTAAGAATAAATCTACTGCATCCGGTGTTTTCCCTACACGTGCTTTCATGGCTGTACATCCATCGATGACATGAGGTGGGTATACCTCCACGTACATAGAAAATCCATCATGCATAGTCTTTAAGGTATTATCTATTCCTACTATGTTAAAACCGTTCCGATTATAATCAGGGCTCTTTATGTGCCATTCTTCGTAATTATCAAACAGTTTTTCTTGAATCCAATTGTAAAAGCTCATATGACTCTCTCCTATTCATCACATTTATACGATGTAAACTGGTTATATCACAAACGTTCAGCTACATCGATTCTATGTAATAGTTCTTTTGCTAGTTCTTGGGCTGTTTCGAATTCCTCATTTGAAAGCACCATGAGCACAAAGGTATCTGTGCCAACATCCATGCCTACTAACTTATGCGTTTTCCATGTAGCATTAATATGTGCACACCAGTCCATAATACATTGAGCTTCATCTAATGCCGCGGTATCAATAACTAGATTCTTATCAGTAATTAACTTCTGCACGCCACACAAAAAGTCCTCTAATTCAATCTTCAAAGATAGTTCTACAACACGGCCCTTAGACAACAATTTTTCATAGAGATTCCACCAATCATCTTCTATATCGTCTATGGATGTTAGCTTTACCTTGGGCATGAAAGATTTAGCTTGTTTCGCATCGCCAAGTAATAGCGTGGCTAACTCTGCAAAAGTTGACTTAATTTGTTTAACATCTATTTTTACTGTTTCTACAAACAAACTACGGTCAGGCAAACGACGTTTTTTCACAAAAGCCCGCATCATCTGTACCGCATCAGGATAACTTACACCTGCCATACGATAGGTTTTATTATCGATATCTAAGAATATATCTACTGTATCCGATGTTTTTCCTACACGCGCTTTCATCGCAGTGCAACCATCGATGGCATGAGGTGGATACAATTCTATATACATGAAAAATCCATCATGCATGGCCTTTAAGGTGTTATCTATTCCGACTATGTTAAAACCGTTCCCATTATAATCGGGGCTCTTCAAACGCCATTCTTCGTAGTTATCGAACAGTTTTTCTTGGATCCAATTGTAAAAGCTCATATAGACTCTCCGCTATGTACACTGATTTTGACACGAAAATTTGTTTATGCTCATTATAAAAACTGTACTTACTACTATACCTAAACCACATATATAAAATATATCATGTATTGGTATTATATTAGCTAAGTTTGTAAATATAGTAATCGATAGGATGGATCCAATAGAAAATCCTGTGCTAACAGAACCACTTACTAATGTTAATTCATCCTGAGAAAATACGGACTGTATATATGCATGAACTAAAACAACAGCTGTAAAGAGCAATACTTCTGATAAGCTATAAACGATATAAAGGTTCTCAATGCTTGTTACATAACCTATCCCCCAAATACTAATTCCATATAGGGCGAAAAGAGAGAATAACAAGGGTTTAAAAGATTTAGTCAAGTTTATAGCAAGGTATTTAGCTAACAATCCAAAAACCATAAAGGAAGCGAATCTAGATATAGTTTGTGTATAACCATACTCACTGTCAGATAAATGTAATGTATCCTTAATAAAAATCAATAACATAATAGGAATACAAATATAAAATAATCTAGTTAGTATGCCTAAGTACACAATAAAATTTATCTTTTTATTTAAAAATAATAACTTATACCCCTTTACTAAAAGTTTAGCTTTATCATATATGCGCTCTTTAACAGTCTTTTGAACCTCAACAATAATTGGTACTACTACACTTTTATTTAATCGGTAAAGTAAATATGCTGATAGAATGTATGTAATAGCATCAATGACAAATACCATGGTCAAGGAGTAATTAATAATAATACTAAATAATAAAGATCCACTTATCATTGCACAACGATTAATAGCTCGTAGTAAAGCATTGAACTTGACTAAATCATTAGTAATATTAGGTACAAACGAAAGTCGAGCAATCCCTAAAATCTTATTATTAAATCCTATAAGAAACGCTATGATATAGACTAAATAAATATTATCGATAAGAATAAAAATCGATAATATCATCCCGGAAAGAATTTCAGGAACTACCATAGACCACATGAGGCCCTTTTCTTTTACTAAAATCCCTAAAAACGGACCTAATACCATACCAACTAATAATGTAGCTATAGTAATGGCTCCTGTATTAAAAGCACTGTGAGTCGTATTAAAAATATACGTTATAAAACCAAGCGTTGTCGCGGTACTGCCCATCGTAGAAAGAAATAAGGCACCATTTAAATAGAAAGAGTTTTTATTTCTAGAACCATATTTTCACCCCCTCTACTATAACCCTTATATTTGACGTAACTAGCCCTTGAATAGAAATACATATAATCAAACTATATTAATAAATTCCATATCAGCATATAGAAATCCTGCTCAATGGATGTTTGTGGCAAATAAAAAACGGTATAAGGTGTATATACACTTTATACCGCTTCTATTATACTGGTGCGCCTAACCGGAATCGAACCAGTGACACGCAGTTTAGGAAACTGCTGCTCTATCCTACTGAGCTATAGACGCATGTATACTTTATTATAGCGTTTTTAAATCTATCTACGCAAGAACTATGCTATAATACAGCTGTTGATAGTATTAGAGAGTTTTTATAAAAAGAGGTATGTATAATGAAACTATGTAAACGATCGATTATTACCAGTTCACTATTAGCTGTCTTAGCTATATCATCCGCATACGGGGCTACACCTGCGCAGCCAAGTGAAAGCACAGATACTGCTGTGGTTGATATGGATTACGCCAATATTCCAGAGTTAAGGAAATCAATTGAAAGCGCAACACCAGCCATAGTACAATCTACGCTTGATGCTTCTGAGGGAAAACCTACTAACGGCAAACCAATCTATTCAACAGTCACTATGTCTGGTAATCGTGTTGTATCTGTAAAAACTTATAAATCTAAAGAAGAACAAGAAAAGGCCATGTTAAAAGAGCGTCAACGTTTAGACAAGGTCACTGCAGAACGTCGCGCTAAACGGAAAAATGAAACACGAACAGATATGCTAAAAGGTTTAACGCCTATACCGTTCTATCCACCTGTTAGCGAAACACGGGACTTACAAAGCGAAATGTTCTCTCGACCATTTGGCAGGCAACTCGATTTGCGTTTGGTAGAAGCCTATACACAAGATTATGATAAGGCCAAACCTGGCGATATTTACGTCTATGCAGATTATGTAGACTACACATCTAAGCAGCTATTAGGCGAAAAGGATGGTACTACTGCTATTTCAGCTATGATTTTACGTACAATCATGAGAAAAGATGAAAATAAAGCTTTCAGCATCGATGTAAATGCGTACTTCATAAATCCAACAACACATACCATTTCCATAAGTCGTTCTGAAGATGCAAAGGGCATCGATATCAAGAAAGACGAAAGAGCTGAGGCTGTATTTAAACTACCGTCACACCAATTGCAAGCTGGCGACCCACAGTATGAAATCGCTAAGCTTATGTATCAAGACCTAACAAATAAAAAATTTGATTAACAATATTTAAATACACTCTCTATGACAAATGCCGTATCACATTTCACTCAAGAAATATGATACGGCATTTGTAGTTAAACTGTATATACGCAAGGTTCATCATACCCTGATAATAATTTATCATGCGTTATAAGAATCATGTCTGATGCTTTAGCTTGACTAATTAATAGTCTATCAAAGGGATCATGATGTTGTTTCGCACCTAATAATAGACTTAATGTATGAAGAGCCATGATATGTGAAAAATCAATATCAAGACATTTAAAGTCCGCCTCTACACATAATTCATGTAATAGTTCTGCACCATAAGGCATCTGCACTGGATTCTTTATATGTTTTATTTCCACTTCCCACATACTGGCCATACTAAAATAGATTGTATTTTGATAATCAGCAATAAGGTTTCTTACAAATGTCGGCAACTTTTCACTATCGAGAAAAGTCCAAATTAACATATGAGTATCTAGTAATAAATTCATATTACATCTCCAAACATATCTTGTACGTCTTTATCCAATTGATCAAAATTTGGTGGATCTATTATCCTCCCTTTTCCTATTCCCAATCTCTTTACGGGTGTACTATTACCTTCTGACAAAGTTAATTTTACAACAGTATTATCATCACGGACTATATAAACAACACGTTCTTCTCCAGTTTTAAGTTTCTGTATAAGGCTATTTAACTCATGTTGAGCTTCATTTAAACTAACTTGGCACATCTCTCCACCCCCAATCTTTGGTAAATTTAGTACATTTGTAAGATTATTATACTATATTCTCAATCATCCGTTAATCATATTATTGCCTCTACATTATGTAATACTTTTTCTTTTACTTTATAGACTCACAGTAAAACTATTGCAACAATAAGAGAACCCCTTCATAGCATCACCACAGCCATAAAGGGGTATCATTGTAATTACGCGGGGCGGCTCCAATCGACTTGTACGTCGATGGCTTCCCACATGCGTGTAAGTGCTAGTTTAAAGTTATCCAAAGAGTCTAAAGGTTTTACTTGTAAACGTTCATACGTATCGAGACCTGTTGCATTTTCGATAGGACGTTCTTCATTTAAGTAGGCACGCACCTTGTCAACCCATTCTTGTTCCGGTAAATCCACCGTTACGGTTTTTGTATCTGTATCGTAAGATAAAAAACCATTGCTGTTTACGCCATAATGAATGGCCACACGAAATATACTCATATTTATACCTCTCTTGCAGATAGTTTCTTGCGTATACACAGTTCTGTATAGCTACATTGTAACATGAATGTTTCTATTCATGAAAGATTTTTATTCTTCATTCTCTAAATCAATTTCGGCCTTTAATTCCGACCGTTTTCGTCGTTCTCCCCCATCGCCGTGCGCGCGACGCCAAAGGGCTCCACTCATGATAGCCCCTTCACCGAATTTAGATGCCAACAAATCTAACACTGTTGAAAGCTTCTCATCTTTCTCGTCCGTTCCGATGGAGAATAAATCATCTTGTACAAGGCCTTCTGTTGAAAGTCCACTGACCGTCACACCTAAGAGACGAATGGGCTTAATTGGCATATCGAGAACAGAGGTATCAAATTGAGGCAATGGTGCGGTGCGCATGAGCTTGTTCCACAACAATACAGATGTGTCATAGATAATACGTTCCTGGTCCGTAGCGGAGTCGAGCCGTTTTTGGCGAGATACGGTTTTAAAGTCGTTGTAACGCACCTTAATGGATACGGTATGGCCCATCAAACCATATTTACGCAATCGTTTGGCTACGCGATTGGCAAAGTAATGAAGTTCTAAATCGATAACAGCCGGGTCCTCTATATCGCTTTCATAGGTCTCCTCATTACCAACAGACTGGATTTGGCGATCCGGTTCTACAGGCCGTTCATCGATGCCTCGTGCCAATTCCCAAATGCGGCGTGCCTGATTCCCCACATAGGGCACTAACGATTTCTCATCCGGCAAGGCCTGCACATCCTTAATCAAGGCAAATCCACCATCTTTAAGGCGACGCTCCGTACTGGGACCTACACCCCATATGCGTTTTATGGGCAAATTGGCGAGGCTTTCACATTCCTTACCATAGGGAATAACAACGAGACCATCCGGCTTATCTAGATCGGACGCCAGTTTAGCAAGGAATTTATTCGGAGCCAAGCCAGCCGAAATGATGAGCCCCGTCTCCTCAAACACTCGATCCTTAATGGCACGACCCAAGGCCTTAGGACCTGTGAATTTATGGGTAATACCCGTAACATCCAAGAAGGCTTCGTCCAGAGATAAGGGCTCAATGATAGGCGTAAATTCCTCCATCACCTTGTGGATAATGTGAGAAATCTCCTTATAACGAGCCATATTCGGATACACGTAAATACCATGAGGACAAAGCTTTTTGGCCCGCGAAATGGGCATAGCCGAATGAACGCCAAATTTTCGAGCCTCATAGGATGCAGTAGCCACTACGCCACGCGAAGAAAGACCACCCACAATAACGGGGTGGCCTTTATATTCAGGATGATCCAGTTGTTCTACGGATGCAAAGAAAGCATCCATATCAACATGCATAATCCAGCGTCTCATGATTACGCGTCTTGTTCGTGTTCATCAAGACGGCAGTATTTGATTTGTGCACAAATACATTCGTCTTTTGTTTTGTACAATTGCGGAATGATTTCCAAAATGTCACCAAATGTTTCTTCATTGATGGAATAACGAGTCCAAAGGCCATTACGTTGAGAATTTACAACGCCAGCATCAATTAAGATTTTCATATGGTAGCTCAATGTGGATTGAGACAAATTAAAGCTTGCCAAAATATCTGCTGCACACAACTCATTACAGGACAACATATCTATGATATGCAATCTTGTTTCATCACTGAGCGCTTTAAAAATCGTCGCTAAACGTTCATAAGAAACTTCAACCATAAGAAAACTCCTCAATATACATCAAAAATTATCAATCTACTTTTATACTATTATATACTATTTTTATATCTAAATCTATTTTTTTCTTTTTATTCTCATTAAAATATTTTAATTGACTAATTAAAAACCTTTATGAGGCGAAAAAAACGCATAAAAGCGGAGACTCTATATTGAGAATCTCCGCTTATTATTTTAGCGATATGTTACCCGATACATCGAAACGCTAATTAAAATACGTTAACAAGGTCGATGGTTTGGTTACGATTAGGACCGACAGATACGATACCCAAAGGCACGCCTGTTACTTCTGCAATACGTTCTACGTATTTGCGAGCATTTTCAGGCAATTCGTCATAAGAACGGATGCCGGAAATGTCTGTTTCCCAACCTGGCAATATTTCGTATACAGGTTCGCATGCTTCAAGATCTTTCAAGCTAGCAGGGAAACCTTCAACGTTTGCCATTCAATTTGTAACCTACACAGATTTTCAATTCTTTGAAAGAATCAAGAATATCCAAACGTGTAATAGCTAAATAATCAAGGCTGCTAAGACCTGCTGCGTATTTTACAACCATAAGGTCTAACCAACCAGTACGGCGAGGACGACCTGTTACAGTACCGAACTCATGACCAAGCGTACGAAGTTCTTCACCAATTTCATTAAGTTGTTCTGTAGGGAATGGGCCTGCACCAACGCGTGTAGCATAAGCTTTCACAACGCCGAAAATATTTTTCAAATAGTTAGGGCCTACACCAGCGCCTGTGGAAGCACCACCAGCGATTGGATGGGAAGATGTTACGAATGGGTATGTACCATGATCAAGGTCGAGCATAGTTGCTTGCGCACCTTCGAACAATACCTTTTTGTCCTCTTTAATCGCTTTCAACACAGCATTATTTGTGTCAGTTACATAAGGTTTCAAAGCCTCTGCATATTTGATGTAATCCGCTAAGATTTCATCGTAATTAACAGGTTCCGCATCGTATACCTTTGTAAGCATTTTGTTTTTAAACTCAACATTGTACGCCAATTTTTGTTTGAAAGTTTCCATGTCGTACAAGTCGCAAATGCGGATGCCGATACGGTTTACCTTATCAGCATAGCAAGGGCCGATACCGTTTTTAGTAGTACCGATTTTAGCATCACCTTTGGACGCTTCTTCGGCCATATCAAGAGCAATATGGTAAGGCATGATGACATGAGCACGGTCAGAAATGTGAAGGGATTTAGCGGATTTACCTTGTTTTTCAAGACCTTCAATTTCTTGTAACAACACCTTAGGATCAATAACAACGCCTGTACCAACGATATTTTGTTTATCATCGTACAAAATACCACTTGGCAATAAACGAAGCGCGAATGCCTTGTCATCTACTACAACAGTGTGACCTGCATTATTACCGCCTTGGCTGCGCACTACAACGTCTGCACGTTCCGCAATCCAGTCAACGATTTTACCTTTACCCTCGTCACCCCATTGAGTGCCGATTACCATACTTGTTGCCATATCTATGTCCTCCAATTGTGAAAGTCAAATTAATCCATAGTTATTATACAACATAATAGCAAAGCACGGAATGACTAAATAAAGATTACACGAACTCAATCTTTAACTTCTTGCCAAAGGCATGAGCAATCTTTCTTAATGTTTTCAACGAGGGGTTCCCATTCCCATTTTCAATTTTACTTATATCTGATTGCGTAATGCCTGTAACTTCAGATAATTGAGTTTGTGTCATATGAGCTTCAATACGTGCTTTAACTATATTTTCAATAATCTGATACTCATCTTCTAACTCATCCCATTCTTTTTTAAATTTAGGATTTTTTAATTGCTCAGCTAAATATTGATCTAATGTTTCCATATTATGTGTACCTTTCAATATAATCTTGTTTATACTTCAACGCCAATTCAATCGCATTTCTAGGGGTTTTCATAGACTTTTTTACAAAACCGTTGGTCAAAACTATACGTTTACCAACAAAGAAAAAATATAAAATTCTAGAAATATTGGAACCTTGTTTGGTTCTAAGTTCATAAATTCCAGACTCTAAAAAAATTTTTGAAGTTGGTTCCCTTAACTTGTTACCACAGGTTTCAAGCAACTTTAAATCCCTAATCGTTTTTAGCTCGTTGTTTTTTTCTGAAAGTTCGTTTAAAAAAACAGCTTTGCTGGTTGCTCTCCATTAGGTGTTTCATAAAAAAATTACAGAAAAATGATTCCATTTAATTCCTCCTATTTACTAGAAGAAATCTTTATCTTAATTATATGTTAAAACATATATCAGGTAAAGACATAATCATCTAAACAACATTATATTTTCAACATAATCCACTGCAAACCATAAGTCAACAGATAGGGGGTGACCATTGGTCACCCCCTATCTATTGACATTTCATCCTATTAAATTAATAAATTAAAATAAGCCTAGCATGTCCTCTAAAAATTAGAACACGCCTGTACTGTATAACAATAATTTTATTTAGGTTCTTTCAACCAGAAGCTCATTAATAATCCTAACGCACCAACAGGGATCAGTGTCATCAACGCTGTTTGTACATCGTAAATATCTGCTAAATGTCCAATATAAGGTGCTACGAGTCCACCTAATGTAATGCCAAGCCCCAATGTAATGCCTGATGCAAAGCCTGCATTTTTAGCAAGGTATTTTTGGCCTAGAACAGTAATAGGTCCATATTGTGAGAATACGCCAAAGGCCATCGGTATCATGGCGCCAAAGAATCCCCATGCATTCGGTACGAAGATAAACACTAATACGGATGGTAAAAATATAATATTACCTAAACGCACTGTTTTTAGAAAGCCTAGCTTATCTGATAGTGCACCACCCATATAGGTGAGAACTGCGCCCATCGCAAAGTACATAGTAAGTGCCAAACTAGATGCACCAGCTTCGCCATTGATAACAGTAATGTACAAAATTGGAATAAAAATGGATAATACGGAGAACAAAATTGATCGAGAGGCAATGACGAAAAATAGCTTTGTAAAACTCACCCAATCGTTTATGCCTGTATTTGTGCCCTTAATTTGGCTTTCACATTCACGCGCATCTTCGGCCTCAGTAGTATGACCTGTGAAAGCATATAGATATAGCAACACGCCGAGCGCGGCAATAGCCGTAAATACCCAGAGGAATTGGCCGCCAAAGACATAAACGCCACCAGCAATGAGCGGCCCTAAGGCAAAACCAGCGCTGCCACCAACCGCAAAGCGCCCCATGGCATTGCCAATTTCACGGGATTGCGTGCGATTCACCAAAAGAGCTGCCTCAGGATGGAATAACGCTGCCCCTACGCCAGCTAAAAGAGACAAAGCAAGAATCATTTCATAGTTCGTAGCCAGCGCCATAGCACTAATGGACACAAGAGTCACCGTAAAGCCTACCGGAATAAACCAAGGCACGCGCCATCGATCCGCTACATACCCCAAAATGGGCTGAGCAATAGACGCTACCACGGTATTACAGAAAATAATGGAAGCCGATTGATAATAATTGAGATTAAAATTAGCAATAAAAAACGGTATCAATGCAGCGAGAGAACCTTGACCGAAATCGTTAATGCAATGAAAGATAGGCGGTGCGTATTTTCTTATGGTGCTTTTCATGTATCCTCCTTTTATTGGGATAAATCAACAACTATAGCTATGGATGATGAGGTTCCAAAAAACTCCACCGGCCGGGTCTGACTACGCCCTCCGGGCTTCGCAGGGCCAAAGTCGTTTTTTGAACCCTCATCATCCATCATTCAAAACGTTTTCGCCCTTATCCCCATACCAAGCATGCTAAACAAAAACCCCATAACAAAATACACACTAGGGCGAAACACAAAGTCGTTTTTTACTTAGCCTATCCCCTTTCTAACTACTAATAATTATGAAGCACCGTAAGAAAATACGGCACTTACGATAAACAAAAAAGGACGGGTACCCTTCTCAAAACGACTTTGCCCTGTCTGCTCTATGGCTCGTTTTCGGCATAGAAGGTTTAATGCAAAAAGGATGATCCGTTCAGAAAACGACTCTGTCCTTCTCCCTATGGCCCGTTTCGGCATAGAACTTATAGCGAAAAAGAACGGGCACCCTTCTCAAAACGACTTTGCCCTGTTTGCTCTATGGCTCGTTTTCGGCATAGAAGGTTTAATGCAAAAAGGATGGTCCGTTCAGAAAACGACTCTGTCCTTCTCCCAATGGCTCATTTCGGCATAGAACTTATAGCAAAAAAGGACGGGTACCCTTCTCAAAACGACTTTGCCCTGTCCCCGAAGGGGACAGATTAAGGCGGTGGAGGCTTTGAGGAGGGTGCCCGTCCTGTACCGGTAGAATTATAGGCCGAAACGAGCCATTATTGTATCTACGTGTTTCAATAGTTTATATGGATCGAAGCATGCATCGATTTCTTCGTCGGTCATGTATTTTTTGATGTTTTCATCGGATTTTAGACCTGTAGCGAAGTCTTTGCCTTCGAGCCAGCGTTCCATAGCGTGTTTTTGTACCCAACGGTATGCTTCGTCACGTACGGCACCTTTGTCTACGAGGTGTGTCAAAATTGTTTGGCTGAATACAAGACCACCTGTAAGGTTAAGGTTTTTAAGCATTGTTTCAGGGTATACCAACAATTTATCGATGGTACGGATTGTTAGATGAAGCATATAGTTCAACGCGATGGTTGCATCTGGTAAGATAACGCGTTCTACAGAGCTATGGGAAATGTCGCGTTCATGCCACAAAGCTTGGTCTTCGTACGCAGATTGTGCGTAACCACGCAACAAACGAGCCATGCCGCAAATTCTTTCACATGTAATAGGATTGCGTTTATGAGGCATAGCGGAAGAACCTTTTTGTTTAGGGCTGAAGTATTCTTCGGCTTCGCGCACTTCGGTACGTTGCAAGTGACGGATTTCTAATGCGATTTTATCCAATGTACCGCCTACAACAGCGATAGTGGACAATAATTCAGCGTGACGGTCACGTTGTACAACTTGTGTCGCAATTTTAACAGGTTCAAGACCTAGTTTTTCACATACATATTGTTCTACGAATGGATCGATGTTGGAATATGTACCAACAGCGCCGGATAATTTACCAACAGCAACGCTTTTACGAGCATGTTCCATGCGTTCGATATCGCGTTCTACCTCTGCCATCCAAAGGCAAAGTTTTAAACCGAATGTAGTAGGTTCGCCGTGAATACCGTGAGTACGACCAATCATAGGCGTATGTTTGAATTCTGCAGCGCGACGGCGCAACACAGCGTGTAATTGTTTCAAATCTTCAATCAAAATATCGCAAGATTGTTTCATCATATAGCCAAGTGCAGTATCCTTAACGTCTGTGGATGTCAAGCCAAGATGAATGTATTTAGCTGCTTCAGGGCCTACATATTCGCCCACAGCAGTCACAAAGGAAATGATGTCATGATTTGTTTCACGTTCGATTTCGTGAATTCTTTCAACATCAAAATTGCCCTTTCCCGAATGATTTTTGCCGCTTCCTTCGGAATCACGCCAAGCTCAGCTTGCGCTTCAGATGCCAATGTTTCAACCAATAACATTGTGTCGAACTCGTTGCGTTCGCTCCAAATATGGCCCATTTCTTCTCGTGTATAACGTGGTATCATGATGTCTCCTTTGCATGGTGAAAGCTAGATTTTTTATATAATAATTGTACCATATGTAAAAGCTTGGTTCAATAAATCTTCCGCAATTTTCCGAATAATATATATATTAGTTTTTCTTAATGTTCGGTATTTATTTTGTATAGATTGTTTTGTAATTTATTATTATAATAGTAATGTATAAATAAGTGATATATCGTATCAACATACTAATAATACACATATAGGAGTAGATCATGGCAAAGAAACAACATAAAGAACGGATACAACAACCGAAAGAATCTCAAACAGCAAGCACGTTGATAAAATTATTTTTCCTCATCAGTTTTATCGTCCTCGGCGTCTTCGTGTTTAACGACATGCCTATCAACTGGATTTTAGGCGTATACGCAGTGGATATTTTAGTATCTCTTATATATGTAGTCATCAATAAAGGTCGCATCGCTACATCCAATGTGGTTCATACAAATGTACGTCGCATCCTAGCTTTCTTAATTATGCTCATTACTATGTTCTTCTATGCCTTTGCCTTGTGGCGTGTGGATCAATATACTACGCAAATGCAAGTAACATTATTCATCGGTGGCATCATCATTTACTATGCGGTATTCAACAGCACGAAAACGGCGTTAAAACGTAAGTAGTTGAACAACGGACGCAAACAATAGCACGTAGTTGAGCAACAGACTCATAACATAGCATGTAGTCGAACAAGAGATTACTCAACTAGCAAATCATAGGCATAACAAAAAGAGGCATATCTTACATACAACCATGTATGTGAGGTATGCCTCTTTATTGTCCTAGTACGACAGGGATGGCTAAGGACACGACTTGTCCACGTTTGTTAACAATACTACCGCTCGTCTTGATGATACGTATCGCTTCGTCTCGTACATCAGGAGGAACAGAGTCCTCTACGATACGCGGGGTATTAACGCCGACGATTACATTGCCGCTAGCGTCAAAGTTAACGCGCACAACGGCTTCGCCGCGTACAGATGATGCTTGGCCTTGTTCTTTCACTTGGCGCAAATATTCTGTAGGATTAATATCCGATTGTTCGAGCCACGCCCGTTGACCCGGCGTCAGCAAATTGAGTGCATCCGCAAAAACGATAGGTCTTTATCTGTATTATCGAGACCATTACCTTCTGCATTAGGATCCGTCGATACGTCATTGCCTACTAATTTCTTTTGTTGTTCCTGTTTTTGATGTGTCACAACACCTGTCTCACCGCCAGTAGCCTCAGATTCTATGGCCTTTGGAACAGCCCATTCACGTTTTGTAGCCGATGCTGGTTGTTCTGTATCTATAGTTTTCTGTGGTTCTACGGTATTTACAGGCGGTTTCGTTTCTTGTTTCTGAGCTACCGACGCAGGTGCATCTGTAGGAGGTTTTGCCTCCTCTGGTGGCGGCGTTACCGTCGGATGATCCTCGGCTTGTTCGCTTTCACCAGCATCGGCTAAATCAAAGCTAATCTCAGCTGCCTCTTGGCCTGCACCAGTGCCACTCATGCCCTTTAGTGAAAGCCCCATGCCCGTTATCATGAGAATACTGATGCACAGGGATATCAAAAACGGTCGAAAATAATGCGATTCAAACATAGAATCACTTCCGATCCGTAGCGACACTAATATACTTAGCGCCGTTTACTTTCAGCATATCGAGAAGGGCGATGACCTCGTTATAATACACGTCCTTAGACGCGCGAATAACAAGGCCTGTCGTGGCGTAGTCCGCACGATATCCTGTACCTCTTGGGACAGATTATCCGCAGAAATTTCGCGGTTATCGATATAGAGTTTATGCGATGTGGTGAGAGTAATGATAATCGGTTCAATGGATTTAGCCGTCGAAGTCGATGTGGATGGTAAATTTAACGGGATTTGTTGCTCCGTATTCATGTATAAAGTGCCGACCATGAAGAATACCAATAGAAAAAATACGATATCAATCATAGGGATGATCATGATGGTCGGTTCTTTTTTCACTCCTAATGTACGACGTCTCATAGGTCATGTTCCTCGTTGTACGCATCAAGAATGCTGCCACATTCATGTTCTAAGGCTACGATAAAATCATTCACCTTTGCTGCACAATAGCTGTGAAAGGCAAGAGCAATGATGGCCACCGTAAGGCCTGTAGCAGTAGCTACCAAGGCTTCGGATACACCACCTGTTATGATGGTTGGAGCCCCAATGTCACCACCTACAACGGCAAAAGCGCGGATCATGCCAAGAACGGTACCGAGCAAGCCAAGCAACGGCGCCATGGTAACGATCATGCTAAGCCACCCAAGGCCACGTTTTAAGCGTTCATCGGTATAGCCTACCAAGTCTTGTAAACGGTTTTCTAAACCATTGTAATTTTTTGCACTGCGCAAAGCCTTTGCAAAGAGAGTACCTAGATTTTGTGTATCTCGTTCTAATACGGTTGGCAACATAATCCAGCCTGGATGATTATTTAGGACAGCCGTGAATTGGCGCATGTCCTTACGGAATTTACGGTATAGAAAAAATCGCTCAATACCAATCATTAGGGTAACAACTAGAAAGATAACGAGTGGGTACATAACGAAACCACCAGCTACAAATAAATGTGCAATGCTACTCATACTAACCTCCAAAACCCACACTCTTTTAGGCTCTTATCTAATAATTATACCACGTTTTTACACATCAAAACATATGAGGCTTACGATAGATGAGTAAAAATATACTAGTTGATGCATACAATCTGACAAAGATCTTAACTAGTATAAGAAAATACAGAAAAAGGGCTACATCAATAGACATGCTAATTGATGTAGCCCTTATTAGTGCAATTTTATGTACCTTTGTATGAATTTTTTATATGTACTATTTATATTGTGCACGCTATGAAGCGCAGGCTTTCATAAATGGCACAGAATCGATTCGTACATAGCTAGATATTATTTATCAAGTTTATTAATATCCAAGCGATTCATGCTGCCAATGAAGCGATTGTAAGATTCAATCATATCATTGTAATGATCAGCTGATTGGTCACCTAAGAATGTACGAACTCTACCAATCGTTGTATTTAATTGAGACTTAGCAGTGTTATATTCTGGACTCGTAACGGTGCCAGCTACATCCATAATGCCTTGTAACTCTTGGTTAGCTGCATTTACATCGATTTGTTTGCCTTCTTCAAAGCCATCTAATAAAGCCGTTAAGCGTAAATGAACTTCTTGAACAGCCGCAGCATTTTTCTTACCAGAATCTTTAAGTTCTTTCAACTGTTCTTGTTGATTTTCTGTGTTATGTTTGTGAACTACTGCGTCTAGCTGATTATATGCTGCATAGAATTGATCATATAGTTGAACGTATTTAGGTCCTAATTGTTGTTCCTTAGCATAATTATCTGCTTGATACGAATTAGTTTGGTAGTACGTATCCAATTCACTGGCTACTGGTACAATATCTTTTAATACAGCCAATACGTTGTCTAAAGGTTCCTTCATATCATCATATGGTACGCCAGCGTCTTTAGCAGCTTGCAACTTTTGTTGTAAGGTATCAAAGTGTGGTGCCATGAAGCTTGTTAAATGTTGCCCCTCTTTTAGTTTTTGAACGGACGGATTGATAGCATATCCAAAGCGTACGGACCAACTATTAAAATCGCCAATCGCTTCGATATAGTTATTGAACACTTTAATGTCCTGTTGCGATGCCTTTTGAGCGCCTTGTTGCACCCCATTGGCAATCTTAGAAAAACTACAGCCACTCATGAATAATGGGGATGTAAGAGCAGTTACACACAATACTGCTGTTGTCAGTTTTTTTGCTAATGGATTCAAAATAAATCTCTCCTTTTAAAATAACCCATAAAGTATACATCTATAACTAAATTATATACTAAATATGATTTTTACAAAAGTCATACTTATGCATTTCATGAAAAAAGGCATAGTACCTATCATTTCCTATCGATTACAAACCGATAGCAGTATAGATACTATGCCTGTATGTATAGAGATTATGTTAAGGACTTGTCAAAGACGCCTATTAATTCTTCGACGGCTTGTGATTCACTCATTTCGCCATCTAAAACTGCGGCTTCTACTTCGCCCATACGACCTTGAATGACTACATTGTTAAAGAATAGGTTGTGCAAGTGTTCGTCAATCATATCGCGTACCCAACGAAGGGATTGTTCTTGACGGCGTTTTAAGAATACGCCATTTTCTTTACCTTGTTCAGCAAATTCTTGGATTACATCCCACAATTCATCGAGACCATCCTTCGTAACGGCTGAACATGTGTAAGCTTGGGTTTTCCATTTTTCCGTAGCTGGACGGATGTAATGTAGCATCCGATCGTAATCGCTACGAGCGATGAGAGCACGCTTAAGGTTATCCCCATCAGCCTTGTTGACTACAATAGCATCGGCAAGTTCCATAACGCCTTTTTTAATGCCTTGCAATTCATCGCCTGCACCAGTAAGCACGATGAGCATAAAGAAGTCTACCATAGAACGTACGGTAACCTCACTTTGCCCAACCCCAACGGTTTCGACAAGAATAATATCATATCCAGCAGCCTCGCAAAGTAGCATTGTTTCTCTACTTTTACGAGCTACACCGCCTAGTGTACCACCAGCCGGCGATGGACGAATATAGGCTTCAGGATGCTTCGTCAACGTTTCCATCCGCGTTTTATCGCCCAAAATACTGCCTTTTGTGACTTGGCTTGTAGGGTCTACAGCAAGTACGGCAACCTTGTAACCAGCTTCAATGAGCATATTACCAAAGGCTTCAATAAATGTACTTTTACCGGCCCCAGGCACACCAGTAATACCGATGCGCAACGCCTTACCTGTGCGTGGCAATATAGCTTGTAATACTTGTTGAGCTAATTTAAAGTGTTCCTTATTATTACTTTCTACTAATGTGATAGCCCGTGAAAGTATAACGCGGTCCCCCTGCTCGATACCGCGTACATAATCAGCGACAGTTAACTTCTTTCGCCGCTGTACGGGACGTACAGACGGAGCCAGATGAGCGGAGCTAGACAAGAGGCCGTCGTGCATTTCCTTGACGCCTTTCATCACGTGACACGCAAAAGTATCATCTTTCTTCGCATCTTCTGGCACCCAGTCCGGACGATACGTACTACCCTCGGCATTTGCGTTTTTTACACCTAATTCGGGAGCTTTACTGTCACCAGCAACGCTTTGTGCATTACGCAATTCATCCGGAGTAGGCCGTTTATTATCAGTCATTGCCTTCGTCTTGAACGTGGCTAGTCAATGTTTCTAGTAATTTTTTCGCCGCTACTGGCAAAACTGTACCAGGGCCAAAGATAGCCACTGCGCCATGTTCGCGTAGGAATTCATAGTCCTGAGCAGGGATTACGCCACCGATGGCAACCAAAATATCTCCACGACCACGTTTCTTGAGTTCTTCTACAAGTTGAGGTAACAATGTTTTGTGACCAGCTGCAAGAGAACTGAAGCCAACGATGTGAACGTCATTATCCACCGCATCTTGTGCTGTTTCTTCTGGAGTTTGGAACAAAGGTCCGATATCCACGTCAAAGCCCATATCCGCGAAGGATGTAGCGATAACTTTGGCACCGCGGTCATGACCGTCTTGACCCATCTTAGCAATCATGATACGAGGACGACGACCTTCGAGTTCTTCGAAATCATCTGCCATTTGGCGAACTTCTTTGATGACATCATCATCTTCATATTCGCTGGAGTATACGCCAGAAATAGAGCGAATAACTGCTTTATGACGGCCACAAACCTTTTCAACAGCAAAGGAAATTTCACCCAAAGATGCACGAGCACGAGCTGCTTCAAGTGCAAGGGCAAGCAAGTTGCCTTCCCCAGATTCTGTAGCATTTGTAATCGCTTCGAGGCAGGATTGAACCTTATCTTCGTCACGGTTAGCACGCAATTGTTCGAGACGACGGATTTGCGCTTCTCGTACAGCCGTATTATCTACGTCTAAGATATCCAATGGATCTTCTTTATCTAGACGATATTTATTGATACCAATAATTGCTTCACGGCCAGAGTCGATACGAGCTTGGCGACGAGCTGCCGCTTCTTCGATACGCATCTTAGGAAGACCCGTGTCAATCGCTTTCGCCATACCACCAAGGGATTCGATTTCTTGGATATGACCCCAAGCACGACGGATCAATTCATCAGTCAAGGCTTCTACATAATAGGAACCGCCCCATGGGTCGATAACTTTACATACCTTAGTTTCGTCTTGAATATAAAGTTGAGTATTACGAGCAATACGAGCAGAGAAGTCCGTAGGCAATGCAATGGCTTCGTCAAGCGCATTTGTATGTAGGGATTGCGTATGGCCCAATGCAGCGCCCATTGCTTCCATACATGTACGAGCTACGTTATTGAATGGATCTTGTTCTGTTAAAGACCAACCAGATGTTTGACTATGTGTACGAAGTGCCATTGATTTTGGATTTTCAGAACCGAAGCTCTTAATAATCTTAGCCCACAACATACGCGCTGCACGCATTTTCGCTACTTCCATGAAGTAGTTTTTACCGATTGCCCAGAAGAAGGACAAACGAGGTGCGAATTTATCTACGTGAAGGCCTGCATTGACACCGGTACGGATGTATTCAAGGCCGTCAGCCAATGTGTAACCTAATTCGATATCTGCAGTAGCGCCCGCTTCTTGCATATGGTAGCCAGAAATAGAGATACTGTTGAATTTAGGCATGTACTGGGATGTATAGGCAAAGATATCACCGATGATGCGCATGGACGTAGCTGGAGGGTAAATATAGGTATTACGTACCATGAACTCTTTCAAGATATCATTTGGATTGTACCGGCCATAACCTTTTTATCAACACCTTGTTCTTCACCAGCTAGGATGTAGAACGCCATAACAGGCAATACGGCGCCGTTCATTGTCATGGATACGGACATTTGGTCAAGAGGGATACCGGAAAATAGAATTTCCATATCGAGGATGGAGTCTACCGCAACGCCCGCTTTACCAACGTCGCCCACTACGCGAGGATGGTCGGAGTCATAACCACGGTGAGTAGCAAGGTCAAAGGCAATAGACAAACCTTTTTGGCCTGCTGCCAAGTTACGACGATAGAACGCATTGGATTCTTCGGCTGTAGAGAAACCAGCGTACTGACGCACTGTCCAAGGACGAGTTACGTACATTGTGGAATAAGGTCCACGCAAGAATGGAGGTACACCAGCCATATAGTCAAGGTGTGTCATCCCTTCATAATCCATCTCTGTATAGAGAGGTTTTAATTGGATTTGCTCCATTGTCGTGTTATATAAGTCTTCAAAGCTTTTTCCTGTTTCTTTTTTAAGTTCAGCAAGCCATGCATCGCGCGATGTGGCAGACTGAGATCCCAAGCCAAGAGAGGAGAAGTCTGGATTTTTAAACATGAGCTCACATCCCTTTCTTATCTTGTAACGTATTTAAAATAGCGTAGCAGTTTGCGCGAACAGAGATGAAATCATCTACACCGGCTTCACGATATACAGGCTCTAGGTCCTTAGAAGGTGCCCCTGCCAAAATAACCGTTACATTCGGCATAGTTTCTTTCAATTCTTTCGCAAGTGGTGGAACCAATTCAGGATACGTATCATCTGTAGAACAGATAACTACCACATCGGCGCCACTTTCACGAGCCGCTTTAGCCGCATCAGCCGTTGTTTCATGACCATCATTTTTGATTACTTCGAATGCCGCTACTTCAAAGAAGCCTGTGGAGAAGTCCGCACGAGGTTTATGTTGAGGAATAGGGCCCATATTAGCCAAGAATACCTTCACATTATCTTTTGTGCGTTGTTTATAATTTTCCGTACGCATACGAAGGGCTTCAAATTGTTCCGTCCAGCGATGTGCAGTAATTGGTTCGATAGTTTCAGAGGAAATATCGCCCGCCTCTAAAGCACTGCGAATTTGGCGAATTGTCATTTTGTGTAATGCACCCAATTCGATAAGGCCAATCAATGCACCTGGTTCTGTTGTGCTTGCTTCTAACGTAGCTTGTGCTTTTACAAGAGCATCTTGATCTGCACCAGCCAAGTATTCTTCAAGATGAGCTACCCGTTTTTGACGCAATGTTTCTTGATTTTCAGGTTTTGGATCAAGCAATTCTTCCGTCATATTAGCGTACATATTATTACCAACCGCTACATCCTTACGGAATGCAAGGTTTTTAAAGCGTTCATTAAGAATTGTTTTAACTTGCGCTTGAGGATAACCTTCCTTCAAGGCAGCTATAATGCCACCTTTAGACTCGATAGTTTGGAATTCATCCCAAATTTTTTCGCATAGTTCAGCTGCCAATGTTTCTACATACCAAGAACCACCTACAGGGTCAACTGGTTGACGCAATTCGAATTCAGTTTGTAACATAACTTGAATGTTACGGGCAATACGACGAGAGAATTCATCGGATTTGCGAATTGGTTGATCAAATGGAGAAACTTCAAGACTATTGAGGCCACCTACAACACCAGAGAATGCTTGTGTTGTATTACGCAACAAGTTTACATATGGGTCGTATACGGTTTTTGTGAAAGCAGATGTTCTACCGTGTACATGAACGGCACGGTCGCTTTCACCAGCGCCGAAGGCCTCCATAATGCGAGCCCAAAGCACGCGCAACGCACGCAATTTAGCAATTTCCATGAAGAAGTTTGCACCCAAGGAGAATGTAAACATCATGCTCTTAGCAATGGTATGAATATCGATGTTGCGTTGTGCCAATTGCCGCACGTAGCAAACAGCTGTTGCCAATGCATAGGCAACCTCTTGCACATCATTAGCACCGCCATTAGCGTATACATCACCGGATACGAGCACTGTTTTAAGCTCAGGTGCTTGATCCTTAGCCCATACAACAGTATGTGCCATTTCATCAAAAGCAGTATCTAAAGACATATGCAATGCACCGTCTTTAGCCCACACGCCGATAGGATCTGCACCAACGAGACCTTTCAAATCGGATGTTTGCTTTTTAGAAGCTTTCACAGTAGCCGACAACATACCGAGCAAAATCGCTGCAGATGCGCCAGTTTCAATGTATAAAGGATTTTCCTTAAGATTAAATCGTTCAATTAATTGACTGCAATCGGCCATCGTATACAAGGATGTGCCGCCTACACCAACAGATGCGCCTACTTGCACATCTTGATCATGGCGTGTTGCTTCATCAAGACGAATGTTGTGAATGGTTCCGCCTTTCACAATTTCGTATAAACTTGCATGATTGGCATCCTTCGGTAAGGATTCATCAACATATTGAGATACACCCCAAGAATCTTTGATATAGCCGCTTGCTTTCGTGCCACGTAGGAACTCGCCAGCGCCAGGATAAACGCCCTTTGGAATCTTTCCTGATGCAATGCAGGTGTATAGATAGGTTGTAACGTAATACCTTCATAGGTTTTGGTGAACATTTTTTTATGGAAATCGCCACCTTTTAACGCCTTTTCAACTTCAGCCTGCCATCGTTCATACGTAGGTTTCTCAAACTCATCAAAGGATACAGGCGCCAGTAAATCGCGTTCAGTGTCCTTTGAAGTCTTTTTGTCAGACATATATGTGCCTCCTTTTCAACTTGAAACCATACAGGGGGAACAGCGCACCGTACCAGTGAGTTGCTTCGTATATGAGTTACATAGGTGCCAAATATATGTCCATCATGATGATGAATCTCCAGTCAAACTATTAAGCCTATGCCATATATGAACGACCCTCTAGCGTGGCAATTAAAAAAACGTGCCACCCGAGAGTGACACGTTAGGTTACATATTGAATGGTACACTAAAACTATTGTAAAAAGTATACCTCAATCCCCTTCCTATCGCTCGTAGGTACATAACGGTGATTATCAAATAGGCAGTTCTCCTGGCTCGGGCTCAACACCTTGCTTTCGCCTTCCCAGATTGCTCCAGTGACATGTATGAAAGCAGGCTCGTCCTTACAGTGGCGGGACCGCATCGGCTTGTACCGATTTCTCTATTAAGTCTTGCGACACCTATTCTCTATATTCGTTGTTCTAAGTCCAATATAGTGTAAAAATATGCACAAAGTCAATGAACATAACAGTTAATCATAAGTAGCAAATTTAAAGTTATAACTAACGCATATATAGAATGATAAAAATGCATAGGTACAATTTAGAGAAATTACCTCTATAATTCGCTACCGCTATACTACCACCATGTTATAATAATTCTACTAGTGGGAGGTCGTATTATGAACGAAATAAACAAAAAAGGTCTCAGCACTACATTGTTGTGCTGTTTAATTTGGGGTTTGCTGCCCCTCTATTGGGCGCTTTTAAACCAAGTATCATCCTTTTCCGTATTATCGCACCGCATCATCTGGTCCGGATTTTGGATGCTCGTCCTCATCATCGTCACGGGCCGTCAACAACTACGCATCGACATACAACACCTACGTGCCCATCTCTCACAGTTTGGTCTATTATTACTGGCCGCTGTGCTCATCAGTATAAACTGGTTCACCTACATTTGGGCCGTAACAAATCAGCACGTACTCGACACGAGTTTGGGGTATTACATCAATCCATTGCTCAACGTATTGCTCGGTATCTTAATTTACAAAGAGTCCTTGCTGTGGCCACAAAAACTAAGTATCGCCATTGCAATCTTGGGCGTGGCTATCATGACTGTTCAACTAGGTACATTACCCATTGTCTCTATCGTCCTAGCCGTATCCTTTAGCCTCTACGGCGCCGTTAAGAAACGACTCACCATCCATCCATTCTCGAGTATCGCCTTCGAGGCATGGCTCGTCACACCGATAGCATTATGGTATTTAGCGGCTATAGACACCACCTCGTGGACCTTTATCGAAAACCTAACGCTGACCGGCCTCCTCCTCATCGGTGCCGGCCTTACCACATCGATTCCGCTCATCCTCTTTTCGTACGGTGCCCGTCTATTACCACTAAACATTCTCGGATTTTTACAATACCTGTCTCCTACCATGGGCTTCTTCTTGGCCATCTTCTACTTTGGTGAAAGCTTTGGTACAGCCCAACTCATAGCCTTCGGCTGTATCTGGGTGGCACTCGTATTGTTCACCCTATCTAATCAAATGACGACACGTATTAAGATAAAAAAATAGAATACATTACAAAAAAGCTGTAGCAAATGAAATTCTCATTTAATACAGCTTTTTATGTGTTCGTTTTACACGAGTCTAACGTAAATGAACTCAGATCTTATTAATCTAATTCATTCATATTTGTCGTATTCATATTAGAAATATAATGGTTATAAGCCTCAATCATACGAGTATAGTCCTTATCTTGTTTCGAACCCATATAAGTGCGGATAGCACCAATCGTAGAGTTTACAGAGGTCTTAACAGTGTCATAGTTAGAGTTAGTAATGCCATTAGACAAATCGCCAATAGCTTGTAACTCTTGATTCATGGCATTCACATCCGGTTGTTTTTCACTATCTAACTTTTCAAGAACAGCGGTAAGTCTCAAATGAACCTCTTGTGCTGCGGCTGCGTTTTTCTTACCTGCATCGCGCAATTGTTGTAACTGTTGTTGCAATCGATCGAGATTGATTTTATGCATCAGATTATCAAAATCTGCATAGATAGGCACAAATTGCTCATACAACTGTACATATTTTGGACCTAATTGCTGTTCCTTAGCATAGTTATCTGTGGTGTATCCTTTAGATTTATAGTATGCATCCAGTTCTTCGGCTACCGGTGTGATTTCATTCAATTTTGAAAGCAACTTATCTAGGGGCTCCTTCATTTCATCATAAGGAATACCGACTTGCTTAGCTTCTTCTAATTCTTTTTGTAACTGTTTAAAGTTCGGTGTATTAAATACAGTTAAATGCTTACCTGCTTTTAAATCATTAATCGTCGGTGTATTCGCATAATCAAACATAACAGCCATGCGATTATATCGGCTTATGGCTTTCACATATTGATTAAATAATTGTACCTGATTCTGTTCCGACCGCTGTGCAATCTCCTTGCGGCTCTGCTCAGTCCCTTGCCATAGTTCTGACATACTACAACCGCTCAAAAACAAAGGTGATGTCAGCGTTAGTGCACACAACACAGCCATTGCCATCCTTTTGCCAAGTGGTTTCATGATGAATTCTCTCCTTTCATCAATATACAGCTTAGTTTATATATTCTAATTATATACCTATTATAAATAATAAGAATAGTATAAATACACAAAAGGCATTTATCATTACTTGTCAAGTGACCAATAGAGTCAGGGGTGACCAATGGTCACCCCTATTTTTATTTATATGCTGTTAAACTACAGATAATAAGAAATAACTCCTAACAATTGTTTTATACGTGTACACGTGTTATTATGTAAAGGAGAGAATATAGAACAGGACTAAAATAAGGAGGCCCTATGAAGTTTATATACCCGGCTATAATCCACGATGATTCTGATGGTTTCTGGGCTGAATTTCCAGATTTAGAATATACAAGCAGCACTGGTTCAACACTAACAGAACTTGTAACTAATGCACAAGAGGCTATGGAACTGTATATTTTAGGAGCTCTAGAAGATGGAGAAAGCTTACCTACGCCTACATCTATACGTAACTTACCTTGTACGGACACAACTTATCCTACATTAGTGCAAACAGATATTGATTTAGCTAAAAATAGTAAATCTGTAAAGAAAACCTTAACCATTCCTGCGTGGCTTAACGATAGAGCCCTAGCGAAAAGGATTAATTTTTCTCAGCTTTTACAAGAAGCATTGGTGGAGAAAACAATGTAAATTCACATCATTAATTGCTCAGCAAAATTAGGAGTACTGTCCACGCAATAACTGCTAAGGTGAGTAATATGATACAAAGCATCCACAGAATTATTACGAAATAGAGCAATAATTTTTAGTACATATAATACATCAAACCATTTACTATGACGATCTTCTAATCGCGCCATATATTCGGAGAGATGGCGCACCAAAAATGGAGCTTTCGCATTAGGATTCAGCTTCTTCCAGTACAGCATAATATACGGCGTTACAAAACAACCTACAAACACTAAGTATGTAAGGAATAGAGGTGTTTCTATATTATGTTGGGACATAAACCCGGACCAGTCCATGACCATTAGACCACCAAGGTATAGAAAAACAAACCAATATATAAATCCTACCACTTTTAAAATAAGGCGAATCATCTGTTTACTATCCATTGTGACAATCCCATTACTATCAATAATCTAGTCTTTTCGAGTTTTATAAGACTATAAGCCTACTAATGTTTTAAATCGCACATTATTGTGAAACCGTTCAAAATGATCTTGTTCAGCAGCAACCGCCTTTACAGAAGGATCAATTTTAATTGCTTTTTCAAGCCAATCAAGGGCCTTAGTATCATCCCCTTGGTCTGCATAAATGGTAGCAATACCATACACAGACCAAGTATTACTAGGGTCCTTTTCTAATACCTTTTCAAACCATCGTTTAGACTCGGGTAATTGACCTTGTAACTTATAGACCATGGCCATATTGTAGTAATTAGCCACATTATTAGGATCTAAATCATAGGCCTTTTTAGTATCTGCTATGCCTTTAGTAGTATCTCCATTTAAAGCCGTAGCAAAGCCACGAACCGAATAAGCGTCTGCATTATTTGGATTATCCTTAATAGAAGCTGTTGTCTCCTCGATGGCTTTATTATAATCACCAGTCGATAGGGCTTGCTTAGCGACAGTTAAGTGGCTATCTAGATTAGTCATTTTGCTACTGTCTTGAGTGGATATACTAGAACTCTTAGCATTGCTTTCTGTATTACTATTATTTGTATTCTGATTTACTCCACAACCACTAATAAATATAAGTAATGCAAGTATAGGCAAAATTCTTTTCATATCATATATTCCATTCTTAAATAATCTCCAAGATGCATAGCGTAATAATATAAGAAAAAGGACGAGCGGCAACTCGTCCTTTTTTTGTTATATTGTAGGTAATTTCATACACTCTACTACCTACATATAGTATACCATATTTATTAGAAAAATAAATATCTAACAATAAATACAAACACGCCAACAAAACAAAGTGCTAACATCATATAAAAATGTTAGCACTCTATTTTTATTTAGTCTATTAAATTTTTGAATATTCCTTATTTTTTAGCCTTAGAGCAACGATCCAACAAGTACGCAACGCTTACGAATGGAATACCGCCGCTTTCACCAAGACCAATTTCACATGTAGAACTGGAACTTACGCCAAGTGTAGCACCGTATTCGGCAACTTCACTAGCAAGGTCTTTTGTAGCTACTTTATTAAGTTCTGGTGTGAAGAAACCTTTTTGACCAGCAAAGCCATCGCATGCGAAGGATTTAATATTGAATACATGGTCAGAGCATAGACGTGCCAAGTCTTCAATATATTGAGATTTGCCCAATACTTTGATTTTACATTGTTTATGAACAATAACGCGTTCATCGCATTTTGTAATGTCAAGACGAGGTACTACGAATTTGCATAAGAATTCAGAAATATCATTGATTTCTAAATCTGGCATATGTTTGAATGCATGGTTAAAGCATGCACTATGGTCGATAACGATTGGATATTTACCATTTTGAGATGCTTTCATCAACGCATCGTGTAAATCTTTTACAGCACGTTCATGTACGTCATCGTAGTTTCAAAGCTCAAGCCACAGCAGAGGTTTTCGATATGTTCAGGATAGATAATATCGATTTGAGCCTTATTGCAGAGGCTTTCAACAACTTGTTGCAAACTGCGTTGATCATCATAACCTTGGTTTTGACGGAACGCACGGTTCGCACAAGTACTGAAGTATACAACCTTTTCAAAGTTAGTAGGTTTAATGCGGTTTTTCAATTTATAGCGGTTAGCCTTAGGTGTTGTTTTAGGTACATAAGGTGTTACACCAGTTACGCCATGTAAACCTTCAGTGATTTTGGAAATTGCTTTTTGTGTGATAATAGCACCAGCAATGCCTTCAAGGCTTACACCGGCACGGCACATTTCAAGAGTACTGGAGAAGTTGTCGTAAATTTCTTAGCCAAACCAGGTGCTGGAGGATCGATGCGACGCATGGATAATGCGATTTGTGCAGTATCGATGCTAAGTGGGCAAAGACCTTTACACATGGAGCATGCAGCACAAGTTTCAACACCGAAATATTCATAACCTTTTTTAAGTTCGTTTGCAACAGCGAAATTGCCTTCATTTTCAAGGCGTTTAGTTTCGCGCAACAATGCGATACGTTGGCGTGGTGTCAATGTCAAATTACGGCTAGGGCAGTTCTTTTCACAGAAACCGCATTCCATACAGATTGTGAAAGCATCATCGATAACACATTGTGCTTTAAGATTTTTCTTGTACACATCTGGGTCATCAGTAATCATAACATCAGGGTTTAAGATGCGAGTAGGGTCAAAGATAGCTTTGATACGACGGTTGATTTCGTACGCTTTGCGGCCCCATTCCATTTCGATGAAAGGTGCCACCATGCGGCCTGTACCATGTTCGGCTTTCAAAGAACCACCAAAACCAGATACGCGTTCGGACATTTCTTTTACCAAATCACCGAAGTTCTTAGTATCTTTAGGGTCACTGAAATCAGGAGTAATGTTAAAGTGAACGTTACCGGACAACGCATGACCGAAGATTACACCACCATCAACGAAATCGTATTTGTGGAATAATTCAGTAAGCATTTCGATGCCCTTAGTGAAGTCTTCGATTTGGAAGCAAACGTCTTCTGTGATAACAGTAGTACCTTTTCTACGTTGACCACCAACGATTGGCAAGATACCTTTACGGATGGCCCACCAGGAATCGTATTCTTTAGGATCTTGAGAATAAAGACTTGGAATAGCTGTTGGAATATCTTTCAATTGTTCTTTAATAAAAGCCAAGTTTTTATCAACAGTTTCTTTGGAATAGCTTTCAGTTTGGAACAAGATAGCACTTGTACCTTCTGGAACTTCACGAACGAAATCAGGTACATTATCTAGAGTTTGAACTGCTTTTAAGGACTGATAGTCCATCATTTCAGCAGCCACAACCTTTTCACGGCCCATATTAGCCAAGGCTACAACGGCAAGAGATGCGTCGTTCAATGTGCTGAAGAACATGAGACCGCAGCCTTTGTGAGGTACATCTTCAACAGTGTTGTACACGATTTCAGATACAAAGCCCAATGTACCTTCGGAACCGATGAACAAGTGATTGATAATATCGATGATATCTTCAAAATCTACAAGGGAGTTCAAACCGTAACCTGTAGTATTTGATTTTATATTTATGATGAATCAAATGAGTCAACTCTTCATCAGCCAAGATTTCTTTGCGCAATTGCAAAATATCTTCAACCATTTGTGGTTTTTCTTTGAGGAATTGATCGATGCTCTTTTTATCGGATGTATCCAAAATGGAACCATCTAATAAAACAACGCGAATAGAGCGAATTGTTTTATAAGAGTTTTGTGCAGTACCACAGCACATACCGGAGGAGTTATTGTTCAAAATACCGCCTACCAATGCTGTTGCAAGCGTTGCAGGGTCTGGACCGATTTTACGATTATATGGTTTCAACAAATCATTCGCATCGGAACCGATAACACCACATTCACAACGCAATGCTTTGCCATCGTCGATAACTTCCATTTTTTTGAAGCCATCATTACAAACGATAAGCACGTCTTCACTGGAACATTGACCAGACAAAGAAGAGCCAGCCGCACGGAATGTAAATGGTGTGCCACATTGTTGACACAAACGAATAAGACGACGTACTTCGGATTCGTTTTCTGCTTTTACCACTACTTTTGGTAAATAACTATAACAAGATGCATCTACACCATACGCATAACGGCGCAGACGGTCTGTATAAACACGATCCTTACAAATCGCTTGCGCCTCTTTGGCAAAACGATCATAATCTTTAACTAATATACTCACTTGAAAAGCCTCCAATCCTATCCTTAGGAAAATTTCTTTTATAACTAGTATACGCCGTTCTCATTTCGGTCGCTACCATTATGCATAAATTGTATATGAAATATAAATTCTATAGATACATAATATAAAATGCATCTTAGTTGAAAGTTGATTTCATTTACCCGAAAAACAAGTGCCTTTCCTAGGAACACACATCAATAAAAATATATGATAACCACTTATGAAAGCCCATAAGGGTATCCCCTATCAATATGCGTATTCATAGGGATTAAGAGGTTTATAGCATGAATACAGATCTACACCAATATATGAATATTTATGCGGATTTTCCTAGTATCCTGTATATTACACATTAGGAATTATCAATATAAATTAGTTATGCGTTTTAGGAATAGATGCTAAAAAGCACAGACAAAAGGACTGTAGCAAAAATGAGGTAATCTCATTTCTGTTACAGCCCTTTTATATATTTTTCTTATGTTTAGACTATATAGGTACTCTTGTAAATTAGAACAGGCGTGTTCTATTTGTAAAAGTATCATATTTAGGTGCTCTTATAAATTAGTACAGGCGTGTTCTATTTGTAAAAGCATCATATTTAAGTGCTCTTATAAATTAGAACAGGCGTGTTCTAATTCTAAAAGCCTCACATATAGGCCTCCATATAAATTAGAACAGGCCTGTACTAATTTTAGAAAGCAATGTATATGAATATCTATCCTACTTAAAACAATATCCCAGATCCAATAATCAATTTAATCGCCAATGCAAATACGCCAATGCTCATAAGCGCTAAAATAGCCTTAGCCTTAAGACGTTTGGAAATCTGAGCACCTACTTGAGCCCCAAATATGGCACCGATACTAGCCGGAATAGCAATGCTAAATACAATATGATTCTCTATAAGATGTGTAATAACACCAACGGCAGTCGACACAGCCAAAATAGCATGACTTGTAGCGGTTGCTAAATGTGTGGGGAAATCCCATGATGTAAATCAGAGCAGGCACATGTACTAGGCCGCCACCGATACCGAAAATACTAGAGATAAAACCAACAATAACACTAATAGCAATACCGATTGGTTTATTGTACGTCACTTGATCTTTAGTCAAAGATTCTTCTTTACGCTCTCCTTTTCTACCAAAGTTCTTAAAACCAATCAAGAATGAAGCACATAGCATAAAACAGCCAAAGGCAAACATAAATCCATTACCAGTGAACCATCCAGACATACGAGCACCTAAAATAGCACCTGGGAATGTGGAAATACTAAATATAAGTGCAGCGCTAACATACACCTTTTTCTGCCGTAAATATGCTAATGACCCAGAGATGGCATTACACATAACAGAAAATAGCGATGTTCCCACAATCATAGATGGAGACCATTCTGGAAACCAATACATAAATAATGGTACAAATACAAGGCCTCCACCCGCTCCAATTATCGTTCCAAACATAGCGGTAAAAAAACCAACTACAATAAAAAATAAATAAAACAAAACTATATTATCAGACATAATCACACTCCTACACTACCACGTAAAGGACTTTCCATTGTAAAAATACAATAGACGTAACTATTCTACAATCACTGTAGATCCATTAGGGATTATAGTAATCGATGCATCCTCGCCCATAATGCCACGGGCGATACACAATGCTTCATCTAATGTGGACGCAGGCGTCATGTGCATATCGCGAATGACTTGATGGTCGCAATCTTGAGTCACAACGATAACCTTATAGTGATTCAAAATACGCGCTAAAATTTGAATTTTCCATTGGTATGGTTTAGTTTCATTACGAGGTACGCCGTGGATATCATCTAGGATTTTTTGAGGGCTTTCCATATTTTTGAAAGCCTCATATAATGCTTGTCCCCCATGTCCTTCTTTACAGGAAGCAGCGATAATGATAACACCACCATCCTTACAAGAGGCTTCGCCAGCAGTCATACCCTTTACGGATTGATATAGATTTTGGTCAGATGGATATCCCCCATTACTTGTGATAACGATATCTGCAGGAATAGCTTTCACAGAGGACAAGGAACGAATAAACTCATATCCTTCCTTATGGGCATCTACACAATCACCCGCTACAGCCTTGATGATTTCCTTTACTATCGATGATAACATTTAGGATGAACTGCAAATTCGCTTTTCGTGCGGCGTACAACATATCCTTATGGATTGGATTTTCATCGATTTTACCGGTTCGGGAATGCTCGCTTTCAATAAATTCAGCACAATGATTAGCCAACACCGTCACCTTGGAGGCAACGCCAGGCAACACGGATTTGCGGCCGCCCGAGAAGCCCGCAAAGAAATGAGGATTAATTAGCCCCTCGGAGATGAGCAATTCCGTTTCTACCGCCAAACGATTGATGACGCACTTGCCGCCAGATGGCAACGTGCCGATTTCCACCATATTCTCAGCATCCTCAGAGTCATGATTGATCAGTTTTTCGTTATTCACGATATCCTCGCCGAACCGATGCACCATCTCATCGTGCGTCATGGCCCGGTGAAAGCCAGTAGCAATCAGAATCGTAATATCAATTGTCGGATTCACCGCGCGAATACGACGGAGCAAAATAGGCAACGTCACCTTACTTGGCATAGGGCGCGTATGGTCACTCGTAATGATAACCATATTGCGTTTTCCCTTAACCAATTCTTCAAGAGGCAGACTGTTAATCGGATGATCAAGAGCCTCCTCTACAAGCTCAGCGGGACTCTTCTCAGCTACATACGCCGCCGCATTAGACACAAGAACCCCCTGCACAAACCGCTCATCAATAGACACATCTACACTTTTATAATCATACGGAAAAGAATACGTCTTCATATCGGCACCTCCTGTTGTATAGTAAGTATAACAAAAAAACTCAGAAGCAGCTAAATCGTATTTCCAATCTATAATTGAAGAAATAAAAAAGGTGAGCTGCCTCGAAAAAACGACTTCGGGTCCCTTCCTCTACCCCCTGTAATAATGCAGCAAAATCATATTTCCAATCTATGTTAGATTTAAGACGAAAACGCGAGGTCCCTCTGAAGAAATCGACTTTGGACAATAAAGTGTAAGGGGGTGCTAAAAGCTCCACCGGCCGGGTCTGACTACGCCCTTCGGGCTCCGCAGGGCCAAAGTCACTTTTAGCACCCCCTTACACTTCTCCACAATAAAACAGAGAAAATATATTTCCAATCTATAATTGAAGAAATAAAAAGGTGAGCTGCCTCGAAAAAAACGACTTCGGGTCCCGCTTTAGCGCGATAGCGTGTCGGCTTTTTCGAGGCAGCTCACCCTACTAAACATAATTTAATTAAGTAGATTGGAAATACGTTTTCGCTGCTTTTAATCGTCCTCGCTCGCACGATACTTGTAGTTCATCGCCCGGTTGTAGTTTTACATCGTTTAGAGGCACGATGTATGTTCCATTCCGGCGAATGCTAACGATTAAGGTTCCGTCTGGCAAGTTGAGGTCTTGCAGTTGTGTATCTACATAGGATGCCACTACAGGCACCTTGGTTTGGAAAAAGGTTTGAACATTTTCTAGGTTGCTTTGACCTGTCATAGCTTGTAATAAGGAATCGTAAATAGGTGGTTCTTTTTAAGAGTTCTGCCACCAAGTAGGCCACGATAGTAACGATACCAATAGCATAGATATTGGAAAAGCTATCCGTCATTTCAAGAACGAGTAAAATCGCCAAAATTGGGGTACGCATAGCAGCCGCTAGCATACCGCCCATGGCACAAATAACGAATTGCGGTACAAAATCAGGAGATATTAACCCTGCCGATGAAAGCAGGCTTTCACAAAAAGCACCGGCTGATGCACCGATAACAAGCATCGGTAGAAAGATGCCGCCCTGTGCGCCGCTGCCATAACAAAAGGTAGTGAGCAAGATTTTACCCAGCACAATGCCACCGAGAAGCAATACACCATGAGATTGAAAGGCTAGCTGGCCTACTAGATCGTTGCCACCGCCCAATAAAAGCTGGGAATCAAAGCCGATAACGGCCACAGTCACAAAAGTAATCACAAGTTTTAAGAAACGAGAGCATTTCATCCACTCGAAGAAACGCTTAAAGGCAAATATCATGCGGCAAAACAATACACCGCAGAGCCCCATTAAAATACCTACACCGAGCAGAACCGGAAAATAATCAAGCGGCATCCCTGAAGTTACGGAAAATCCGAGGGCCGGCGTAAGGCCAAAGATAGTTACCGTAATGTAGTTCGATATGAGCGTAGCCACAAAAGTAGGAATGACGAGGTACGGATAAAAGCTTTTGTGCACCTCTTCAAAAACGAACATGGCGCCGGATACAGGTGCGCTAAAGGCAGCGGTCAGACCAGCTCCAGCTCCAGCGGAGGTAAGAATCCGCTGTTCACGCAATCCAGAGTTCATCCAATACGACACAATTTTACCGGCAGAGCCGCCAATTTGCACCGCTGGCCCTTCACGGCCCACGGAAAATCCAGCAAAGCCTGTCAATACGCCACCTATCATCTTGGAAATAAGCGTACGATACGGCTTCATGTCGAATAAACCGAGCATTTCCCCTTCAATTTGAGGGATACCGGAACCACCAGATAATGGCGCCCACGTTAACAATCGATCAACAATAAAGGCGAATATGACCATAGCAATGAGCCAACCAATGGCCCATTCCAAGGAAATATCGCCCATTAGATGCCACCTGATATGCTCAGACTCAAGGATTAAATATCGATAGGCTGCGCCAAAGAATCCAGCGATAATCCCTACTAAGGCCCCTTTAACAATGAGTTCAGATAGTAATATGCGATTCATCGACATATCTGCCAAGGTAGAGCTGCGTTTATTTAGTTTCCATAGTTTCATGCATTCTCCTCCTCGTGGAAAATATATCGAACATCAGTCTAATCTATGTAGGATTCTCTAAATGGACGGCAATAACGATTTCTCTGTCATCCGTTCTAAACGAAGTTTCTCCGCTACATACGTATCAGTATATTTATAACTAGTATACTTTCCGTTTCCTACTTTTTCAAGAATTCCCTTATTGAATAACTTCATAATGAGCCGATACGCCTGCGGTTTAGAAATACCTAGTGCATTGGCCACGTCTGTACGCGTCACTTGATCAACAGCATTGAGCAACGAATGGAAGGCTTTAATATATGGATTTCCATAAGTCGGTGTAACATCATATACTTGCGAGGTTCCATGTAATCGATATACATAATCAGCAGTATTCAAATAATACAACTGCTTACCATCCATATCGACCGATTGGATAATATTCATCTTTAATAATTGTTGAACATTCATTTCACAAATAGCAGGAGATAACTGACAATCATGGATGATATCGTCCATACTAGATTGTTTGAGTTTACGTATACTATACAAAACCATTAATCCTCTTAAGCTAAGTTCCATATTGGACTTGACCTGATTTGTACAATTAGGGTAACAAAATTATCATCTACGGGTGCCTTATCAAAAACAACGCGCACATAAGTACTTGTAGACTCGTCATATCGAGGTACCGGACGCCCTGCAAATAGTGATGGTTCAATAATTTTATCCACACCACGCCCCGTCTTTTCAGCCAATCCGATTCGTTTGAAAGCATCGGCTAATACGGTATTACGACTACGAGGTTCTGCAAACAATACGGAATTGGGTGTAATCCCTTGCATAAAATCGCCAGGACTCGTGATTGATATTTGCTCATCGTTAATTTCAACACGAATGCGTCCCATTTCTGTGTAATCCCTATGAGAATAAGCATTTACTAATGCCTCTCTAAAAGAAATAGGGTCTATATCCATCAATCGAACAGCAACCGGACCAGGAAATAGTTCCGTCATCATATTGACTAAATCTAACGATTCAATACAGCGCTCAATGGCCTGCAGTGCAGGGATATGCTCTGATACATTCCTAATTAATTTAGTGCCTTTCATCATGGTGAAAGCAGACTCTGCAGTCGGTATTAAATCCCTGATTCGCTCGCCTTTACCTAGTAGTATCAATCCAGCCATTGTTGGATGAACGGTATCATCTACGGTTGTACTAATTGTAAGGCTTGCGCTAATTTTAAATTATCCAGCTCAAGTAACGACTGATCTCCTCTATACTTAGAAATCATGGAGCGCATTCTTTCAAACTCAAGCAAGGACAAATCATCAAATGTCGCATCTAACACCGGATAGGCCGACACATCTAGACCATAGGCATTTACCATATAACGCCGAATATCACGTAAAAACATCGGGTAATTTTCTGGCGTGCCATCCCCTTTTAACCGTCGTTGTAATGCCCGTCCACTCGACGTATAAATCAACTCATAACTCTTTGGAACCGCAATACTAATAATAGGTTTTGTAAAACTGTACATAATATCTGTACTAACAGAAACATTAGGTACCGTACGATTAAAAATCATAGCACTTAACCCCGCTGTAGACTGGTGGTTTTTATGCACGCCCGTAATCGTCCCATCATCCTCTACGCCAATATATAATGTACCACCCTCTGTATTTGCCAATGCTACAACGGCCTCAACTATTGTTTCTTCTGAAAGTTTCTTAACATCACTGTTAAATTCCGTTCGCAAATCTTCAATCAACCCTATATTTTCTGTATTCTTTGTATGCCCAGTATGCTTCATTTTCACACCTCCTGACCGCTTTACTCACAGTATATCCTTATATTTACATAATGTAAATATCTTGCTCACGAATTCGTGAGTAAAAAAAGAACAGCATCTATATGAGTAATGATTTACCATATAGATGCTGTACCATATTGTTATTAATTACACTTAATTAGAATATAGATTCATAAATACCAATGATTTCATCAATGGTTACATCTCGTGGATTACCTGGCGTACATGCGTCGTTGAAAGCAGATTCAGCGAGGAATGGAATATCTTCGCGTTTTACGCCAGCTTTGCTGAGGGATTTAGGAATACCTACGTCGTCGGCTAGTTTTTGGATAACGTCGATGGCAGCCTGACGGTAGGCGCTTTCATCCATAGCATCCACATTAGGCACGCCCATAACGCGCGCAATTTCACGGTATTTAGCACCTGTTTCAGGGGCGTTGAATTTCAATACGGCTGTTAATAGCATGGCACAAGCCTTACCATGAGGGATATCGTACACAGCACTCAATGGATGGGCCATAGAGTGAACAATGCCAAGTCCTACGTTAGAGAAGCCCATGCCCGCAATATATTGGCCTACGGACATCGCTTCGCGACCTGCATATTCGCCAGCCACTGCGCTGCGCAAGGAACGGCCGATGATTTCGATAGCTTTCAAATGAAGCATATCTGTTAATTCCCAAGCACCTTTCGTAATATACCCTTCTACGGCATGAACGAGGGCATCCATACCAGTAGATGCGCAAAGGCCGGTTGGCATGGACGCAGACATATCAGGATCGATTATAGCGATAATTGGAATGTCATGCGGGTCTACGCAAACAAATTTGCGGTTCTTTTCCACGTCAGTGATAACATAGTTGATGGTAACCTCTGCTGCCGTACCGGATGTAGTAGACACAGCGATAATCGGCAAGCAAGGATGTTTTGTAGGCGCCAAGCCTTCAAGACTACGCACATCGCTAAATTCAGGATTTGTCATAATCGTAGCAATAGCCTTACTCGTGTCGATAGCACTGCCACCGCCTACAGCAACGATCACATCAGCACCAGCCGCCTTACAAGCAGCCACACCAGATGTTACATTTCAATGGTTGGATTCGGCTTAATATTGTCATATACATCGTAAGCAATGCCTGCCGCATCAAGCAAATCCGTAACCTTCGTAGCAACCTTAAACTCAAATAAATCAGGCGTAGATGTAACGAGGACCTTTTTAAAATGGCGATTCTTAATTTCGTTTACAATCTCCTGAATCGCACCTTGCCCAAAATACGACGTGCCGTTCAACATAATTCTCCGAGACATATACTTCACTCCTAACGAATAAAAAATAAACCGATAGAGAATAACTATACTTAGTAATTCTCTATCGGTATCAAAAAGTCCTGTATGAGGGGATAAATACGTTGTTATGAATACACTATATACTATGGATTAACCTAGTATTTATACACCATGGCTCATCTTCATAAGCAATATCCGTTTCACCGATGCATCAAGGCGTTCCTTGGAGATGGTTCCGTCTTTGACGGCTTTCATAAGCCCATTATAGGCCTCTTGCATATGTTCATACTCATGGCATACGAGTAAAATGTCACTGCCAGCTTGGATGGATTGAACAGCCATATCGCCGAAGGTATAGTGTTTGGCAAGGGCGCCCATGTCCATATCATCGGTAACGACGACGCCGTTATAGCCCATATCTTTACGAAGCCAATCAGTGATGATTTTCTTGGATAAGCTAGACGGATGATCAGGGTCGATTTGTGGATACATCGCATGGGATACCATAATCATATACGTATTCGGTTTCGACTGTTTAATAAGGTCTACAAATACCTTTGTATCCTCAGCGAGTAACGCATCTTTAGACACAGGCACCACGCTAGTGTCTGCATGTAAATCTACATCGGTTTTACCAATGCCAGGGAAATGCTTGTACGAATACCATAAGCCAGATTCGTCATAAGCTTTGCCTACCGCACCTGCAAACTTCACGACTTGGTCGGGATTCGTGCTATATGAGCGACCATAGGTTAATCCCAAGTCCGCATCAGGCGCAAAATTAATATTAAATCCAAGGTCCTTAAGTTCAGTCCCTACTTGTTTGGCTAAATTTGCTGCATGGTCAACAGAACCTTGACCCAGCTCTTCTGCAGGGGGCACCTTAATCAACTTGTCCTCCATACGCGCCACGGCGCCGCCCTCTTGGTCGATACCGATGAACAATGGCGTAAGTCCCGCACTTTTACCGGCCTTATTAATATCGGTAATGAGCGTTTTCACCTGTTCCTTATTCTCCATGTTGCGGTCGAACAGGATAATGCCACCCACTCGATATTCATTGAGCATAAATTTCGCATCATCATTCAAGGTTGTGCCATGAATACCAATCATCAACAGCTGGCCTACCTTGTCTGCATCGGACATATTAGCCACAAGCTTATCTACCTTTTCTTCTGGTGAAAGCTCACTCTGCACCACCGCTTCATAGGTTACAGGCTCTGCCTTCTTGGCAAAGGGATTATGAAATGCGCAACCTGATGTGAGTGCCAAAGCACCAATCATAGTCGCTGCTACTATACGTCGTAACATATTAACCTCCAAGTATAATTTATAATGCTTATAGTATATCATCTTCGACCATGTTATATGTACTTAACAAAACAACCTTTTCTATGCTATACTAAACTATATCGTAAAGTTTCGATGTAATTTAGTATATAATGACTCGTGTGAGTCAAAGAGGAATATATGGAATTTGAAAATAACCAAGTACCAGAGGCAATTCTGGACAAATTAACAAAGGTGTGTACATGCCGTAGCATTACACGCAAAACGATTAAAGAGGCCATTTTTAATGGGGCTCATACATTTCCAGCTGTCAAAGAAGCGACTAGAGCAGGCACTGGTGCCTGTGGTGGCAAAGGCTGTGGTCCGCGCATCGTAAAATTACTAGCGGAACTAAAAGAACAAGGACGCATTTAACATTATCCCTTGTTTTAAAATAGAACAGACCTGTTCTATTTTGCAGGACCACATATAGGGCCCTTTCACCTAAAACACAAAAGCTATTAGTTGATTATATACAATCAACTAATAGCTTTTTTAAATTTAAAGGACTGTTTTGTTGGGTTATAGCACCAAGTTAACGATACTTTCAAAACCACCAAGAATCGATTTTTGCAAGGGCACAAAGATGTGCGAAGCAATCGGTGAATTTAATATAACGATCAAGATGAGCAAGGAAACCATGCTAAATCGTGCTACATGAATTTGCCATTTAAGAGGCAAGAAGTTCATCAAAATATGGCTACCATCGAGTGGTGGCACAGGCATCAAATTTAAGATGGCAAAGTTAATGTTGTACACGACGATGAGAAACAATACGAGGTACAAGGAGTCATTGCCCAATAGGTTCGCTGCTTCCAAGCATCGCATAACAACGTAGCCGATAAAGGCCATCACAAGATTCGCCATAGGCCCTGCGATGGATACAATCATATCATCGGTCCGCGGGTCCTTAAAATTGGTGGGATTTACAACAACTGGTTTGGCCCAGCCAAATCCACCTATAATCAAGGCCAAAGATCCAATGAGATCGAGGTGTACAAAAAGGGTTCATCGTAAGGCGCCCCATCATACGCGGTGTAGGGTCACCCAGTAAATCTGCTGCCTTAGCATGAGCATACTCGTGCCCTGCAGCAGCAATGATTAGCGCCGGAATGGACGCGATAATCATAATTAAACTTAATCCAGAAAGAATCATACTACTCCTTGTTATCTAATAGCACTTGGCTACTACATCATGTATTGATTTATTTCCAATTCATTAATTGGCTTCTCATTTATTGATTTGTGTTCCACTTATTGATTTGCTTCCCATTCGGCAAAGCCCGCATTAATGCAAGACAATGCATTCAACACACGAGGAAAGCCAATATACGGCACACATTGGGAGGCAATGCTAATCAGAAATCTCTTATCATTTCCTACGTTCAAATTACCAATGACATGCGCCTTAAGCTGCGCTTCACAACCGCCTTGCGCCATGAGAAAACAAAAGGTAATGAGCTCGCGTTGTTTAGTGCTAAACCCCTTACGAGTATAGTAATCACCGAACATGTTCGCTAACCATTTATTGATATGACGCATATCTTCAGGTCCCGATTGGTAAAAGTTACGCATTCCTTCACCCCAGATTTCCACTTGCTTTTCGATGCCCTTTTCAAGGCGATTTTCACTGGTAATCGTGCTGCGATGAGGATTTTGAATTTCTTCATCTCGGTAATCGAGTATCTTATTAGTAATCTTAAAGAACGGACGCACCTTCCCGATGCCAAGATACGGTACCGCTTGATAAATAAGTTCCACGATTTCATCGGGAATGACACCAAAATTTAACGCAGCTGGCATCATCAACGAGTATTCATCTGTGGCACCTGCCCCAACCAAGGTAGCTAAAATGGCCAAGAAACGACTATGCGCTGCTACATTACAGCCATCCTCTATAATGACCTCGTGAAAGGCAAAATTTTCAAATAGATCTTCAAACTCAGGGTCTATATATCCTGCTGGCGATGCAATATCGGGGAACATGCGTTCCGTATAGGCCTGCGCAAATTCAGATTTTGCCATCCTTACCTCCTAAAATAATTGCTAAGCTTTCACCTAACATACAATCTATCAACATCATAATTATATGATATCTATACATTCATATATATACAACAATGGTGAAAGCCCCTTACAAAGAACTTTCACCATTATACGTATCATTATAAGTATTTAATTATTATGCATGAACGTTTACAGTTGCAGGAACAGCATTTACATCAGGGAATGCAAACTCTGTGCCATATACTTCTTTCCAAGCAGCTTTGAACATGTTGAATTCGTTTGTGCCAGGATTGATTTGGTACAATTGACCATCTGGAGCAAGCGATATACAGTATGCAAGCTAGGATGCACAATATATTTGAACAATGTAGCTTCGCCGTATTGGTTGTTATGCATATTTACTACATTAATACCGAATACATAGTTACGGCTACCATCGATCAAATTAAATTGAGATGCTTTGTCAAAGTAGTAAGTTTCTGTACCGTTAGCACTGTTTGGCACTTCTGGGTAATTTGCCAAACCGTTCCAGTCAGCAGCACTCGCCACAGAACCAACTAATAATGTTGCTGCAAGAGCAAATGTAGTAACTAATTTCTTATTCATAATGTTCGCCTCCACCCTAAACGGGTAACACTAGGTCTACTCCCAATGACCCAATAATACAATATCTAATTAAATTATATCATATTTATCGTTTAATATCTTCAGGATTGATAACACCATGCGCTGCATCAATGGTATCTAATAATTTATTAAGCAACTTTCTCAATTCAGCAGCTTCATGAACAGTAAAAACTTCTTGCGTGCTAGCTACTAGTTTCTTAGGTACTTCGATAGCGTCCTTGCGAAGTGCATGGCCTTCTTCTGAAAGAGTAACCATTACCACTCGTTCATCATTACGACTACGTTTACGCTTTAAGAACCCTTTTAGTTCTAATTTCTTAAGCAACGGCGTCAATGTACCAGAATCGAGGCGCAACACTTGCCCTAATTCCTTGACGGATAATTCACCATATTCCCACAATGCCATCATGACAATGTATTGCGTATATGTCAAATTCAAAGGTTCCAAATGCGGACGATAAGCATTTACGATTTCCTTAGCTACTACATACAAAGGAAATCCCAATTGATTTCCAACATTAAATAATCATCTTCTGGAACCTCTGAAACGCGATTATAACCTGCCAATGTACCTATTTTTGCCATTAACTAGCCCTCCATTACACACACATTAATATTTCTAAAATAATTGTACACAATTTTCCATTAAGCGGTCAATACATCTTTGTAAATTCTTCAGCAACTTACGGTTTCATAGATAAGGGGGGCAAAATGACACGCTAATCTATATTTAGCTAATCGCAATATAGCATTTTATATTAGAATCTATTAGGAATTTATAAAGATTATAAGGAAAAGGGTGCATAGGATTGCACATCAAAAACTTATTTTCGATATACAATCCCATGCACCCTTTGATATTAAAAATATATTTATCCTTAATTATGGTATGTATTGGTATGAGTTATTTTATCATCTACAGCAGCCATATCAACGAGCATAGTCCAGGTTAAAGCTTCTTGCGATACGCTATTCCAATGGATGGGCATAACAGGCATAGATACTACGTCTGCAGAATCTAATGTGTTCATTACCATTCGTATTGGTTTCGTATGATTGACAAACCAGTCTTTTATTGTGCTTCGCGTTGCCATAGTTGCCTCCAACTAAACTGTATCATTAGTAATAGTATTACTAATTTATATCTATACCCCCATAGGTATTTACTATTATATATACTATATACCCATATAGGTATATTTGCAAGTGTATTTTTATTTTTATTCTAAAAACAAAAAGGGCCGCTTACGCGACCCGTTCATATATAATTTTTAGTCAATATAGGTTACCGGATTTCCTTTGATGTCAAGTTCTCTGCGGTTTAGTCCATTTGGCAAGTCTGGATAGCCGATGGCAAGGCTTGCATATACTTTTTCATCATCGCCCATGCCAAGTTCGCAAAGGCGTTTGATTATGCGTTCGTTGTCTTGTAGGTGACGTAATTGGTTCACCCAGCAGGATCCCAAGTCTAGTTCGTTGCAGGCAAGCATCATGTTTTCCATAGCACAAGCTGTATCAGAGAAATTATTGGCTAGCATAGGTTTATGAGCCAATACGATGAGCACCGGTGCATTGTAGTGGAATACAAATTTGCCCTCTTTGGACATTTTAATGATGTTCACCATGTATGGCGGCGTTTGTTCCGTTACTTCCGTCTTACCATACTCTTCTTGAACAAGGGTTACTAGTTCTTTCAACACATCCGGATTGGTAATGACCATAAAATGTGTAGGTTGTAAATTGCCCCCTGTTGGCGCGCGACGACCTGCATCGATAACGGTGTCGAGCAATTCTTGTGCAACCGGTTCAGGTTTGAATTTACGTGTACTATGACGTGTTTATGCATTCTAATGTATTCATGATAAACCTCCTTTTGAGAGTATTCTACTATGAATTATTGATTGCTTACAAGTTTTACTACATATAGATTATTGATTACTTACAAGTTTGCCTACATATGGATGTCTGTCTTCGTCAGAATTAGTTTTATATTTCCAAGACAATAATAATGCCGAGTTAAGTACTACGAGCAAGCTTCCCCCATTGTGTACGAGGGCGCCCCATACTGGTGAAAGCGTACCAATCATGGCCAAGATAATGGCAATACCATTCAGAATAAGGGCAAAGCTTAGATTAATTTTAATAGTGCGCATCATGTGTTTGGATAAAGCTAGATAATTACTGATTTATTAACTGTATTCTAATTATGCATGTGTTTATTACACAAATACATGAGCGGTTATTCATATATCTGATCCATCGTATTCTTAATTCTCACACTTAGAGATAAGAGCCAATAGACATATATATGTGTCCTACAAAATAGAACAGGCCTGTTCTATTTCTAAGAAGGACCTAATAGTGTTTAATAAATAAAAAATCGCGACTAGTTGATTAGAAACTAATTAACTAGTCGCGACTTTTCTATTTTTATAGTTTTGCAAGGAATACCATATTCCATATATGAGTCGATTATACCTGCATGGTTGCCCAGGTGAGTACATCATAAATAAGAGCTACAACAACGGCCATAGCTAATTGTCCACCGATATAGACAGGCACGAGGTATATAAAAAATGCCCATAAGGCACCGATAATTTTCATCCATACGGCCCCAAGTTGTTTACTTTCAACCCAAGCTACAAAACGATCTAGAGGATTGACGATTTTTATAATCCATCGTGGAACGTTCTTATCTGGATTGCACGCAGGCAGGTATAGCAGTAATAACGGCAATACAATGGCATCAATGGCGAGCAATGTGGTTAGTGTCAAAGAAAACCAATCAGGTTCCCCTTCCCAAGTCACAGGATGTGAATAAAAACGAAGCCCCCACAAATAGGCTTTGTATACGATATACGGTTCTAACAGCCATAGTAGGGGCTTTGTAATATGCATAATAAACACTCTCTCTAAATTATAAATAGTATATTAATTATAGCATATTTTTTACATTTTAAATTGTGTACTTCTACGCACTTATATCTTTTTTAATAACATTCGCGGATATTTTCCGATGAGTCTAAAAATGAGGCTGTTAATTACAGCCCCATTCTATTATTCTACAACAATCGTATTATCTCTTCTCACTGTTTCAAGCATTTTAGATCGCACTGTAGATTCTGTATCGAGTTTGTGTTTTCCACCGTACCAAGCCATATCGGCACCAGCAAGGCGGAACATGATTTTGCCATAGGCACTACCGGAAGAGTGTTCTGGTTTATTGAATCCCATATCAATGGACACGCGCGGTGTTAGTTGCAGTTCAGTGCCAAGTCGCAACCCGTTTTTATCAGCGCTACGGTCCAGAGTCCAATGATAGGCTTCTCCATAGATGCGAGCCCAGCGCGCATTTTTAAAGGTTTTTCCATAGGACACGGTATAGCCATCGGTAATACGTTCCAATGCACCATTGACCATATGTTCATCACTCATACCACGATAATAGTTGAAACGGAACTCGCTTTCACCAGAAAGATACTCAAGACCGGCACTCATGCGTCTATGTTGGCCCTTGAAACGGTGATCATAAAACAGGTTCGCGCCATGCAAATGATGGTCATCACTGCTGATGCGGCGATAGCCAAAACCGCTGTTAAGGGTCGTGCCAATGTCCGCAGCGCGTGCCACAGAGCCTTGGGTAAACCAAACTTGGCGGGATTGGTTGTCATAATGGCCTATAGGTTGTACTGTTTCTGCACTATAGAGGGGCTTCCAATCCTTCTGAAAGCTTAGCGCCACGGTGGTTCGTTTCATCCACGCCTTACCATTGGTATGCATATCATGATTAATATTGGACACAGCTACCGCATTGATAGCAGAATTCACCGCATCAACACTAGAGTACCGCGTCGTTTACGCTCTGTTGTATCCATCACCAAAGGGCCACTTTCACCAATCTGATGATCCGGCAAATAAGCCGGCGAGATGTGGAATTCCTCAGTATTCACTTGTCCATTTTTCGTAGCAGACGCCACATCACTGGCCCACACAGTGGGAGCCAGCAGCAATCCACACAACACACACACTAAAAATCGCATATACACTCTCTCATAGTTAACGTTCATGGTTCATTAATGAAAAGTTAATGAAATATCTATTAGTATACCGAAAAAATGTATATGCTGTCAAAAAATGGCTGTAACAACATGCATTTACTGTGCATGCTATTACAGCCGTTTATAGTAGTATTCAGAATATGGGTTACATTGCCATTCAGCTAATTACAAATTTAGTGCTTCCATCCACTCTTTTTCTTTAAAGCCTACCAAGACCTTATCTTCTAATACCAAAATTGGACGCTTTACGAGCATACCGTTGGATGCCAACAAAGCAAGTTTTTCCTCTTCACTAAGACCTGGCAACTTATCCTTTAATTGTTGTTCACGATAAATCAAGCCAGACGTATTAAAGAATGCTTTCAAATCCTTACCAGATTGAGGATACCATGCAGCGATTTCCTCAGCTGTAGGGTTTTCAGATTTAATATCACGATCCGTGTACTCAATATGATGATCATCTAAAAACTTCTTTGCTTTTTTGCATGTTGTGCATTTTGGATATTCTACAAATAACATAGGAACTCCTTTATCTACATATAACACTAAGAATCATTATTCATATGTATAGTGTAGCAGATATATCGATTAATTTCAATTTATTGTTTTATATCGCCTACTTACATATCGTCTACAGGAATAGCTGTACACCGTTGTATTGACTGTAACGCTTCAAGTAAACGACTATTTGTTTGAGCCTCACGTAAATCAAGATCCATTTGAACTCTCAAGAAAAAACCATTAGACATACCAAAATATTTACAAAGCCGTAAATCCGTATCAGCAGTAATTCTCCGTTTATCATGTAAAATTTCTTGAATTCTAGACACAGGTACTTTAATGTCTTTTGCTAGTCGATACGCCGTCAAGCCAAGTGGTTCCATAAATTCTTCTTTTAACATCTCACTAATTGTTGGAGTAGAAATATAATTTTTCATAAGTATAACCTCTTTAATGGTAATCCACAATTTCAACATTATAAAAAAACAATTTATATCTTTTTACTTGAAAGCAAATCCTATACTGATTATTTATCCTAAGACTATATTGCTCTATTCTGTCACCTTTTAACAATTCTAATCTATTACCAGGAGGCCATCGTAAATCATTAATCGAGGCAGCATTATCTAACAAAATCAATTTTCTCAATGCTAAACGTTGAATAGAAAGAGAAAATCGTTTAGTAAATAATTGATGATAAATTTTTTCCGTGTCCTTATCCTTGAAACTAATAATCATAGAATATTTCTCCTTTATTATACCTGTTATACAGGTATAATTCAATATCACTGCATATTTTACAGGTAAAAATATAAAACTAAACTACGATGATTTATTCTATAAAGATTTTCTACACGGATAATTTCAACACCTGCCTATGACACTAATAGTCACCACCTCTTATAAAAAATCACTCAATTATCGCTTATGATAATCTTCGTCACCTTGCTACCATTATGTTCAAAGAATATACCGCGAATGTTATCGCTATTATATCTAAGATATCCATAGAACCACCGGTTATTAAAGTCGATAAAATCAGGGCGTCCATAGACATCCATAACCTTTTTCAAGGTGTCGCCAACGGCAATGCCTCGAGTAGTTACAGCATCGCGATTGCTTACGGTTATATACCATACGATAGGTCTGCTATCTTGCATCAAGGAATGTCCGAACTTAATGCCTCCATAGGTAAGCTCATCACTTTTTTCACTAGTCGGCTGACCAAGACTGGCCTTTACTGCATCAAAAGATGCACCAAGGGACACACCTGCAATTTTCATATCTTCAGCAGGCAAATAGGCCCCTATGACCTGACCAGGTCTATAATGACGATATTGGTCTGCCTTTGGCCAACTTGATGAAAGTTTAGCATTACTTGTTTCTAAACGATCCATGGCTTTACTCAACCAACTGGCATCAGCAACAGAACTCATATTGCCAGCCAGTAATACAGCAATACCCAAACTAAATACTATAAATTTTGTTCTCATCATTCTCTCCTAGTCTCTCAAAACTATAAATTAATATAATCTTATTGATTATAAAGTGCTATTTTCTTCATATACGAAGGAATATAAACCGAATTTGCTTCTAACTGCTTCTTATAGGTCTCGTCTACTCTCCATTGCGGTTCCTTTTGAAGTGTTCTTGTATTATCAAAGTCTACATATTCAATCATATCTCTCAACTGTTTATGATTATATAAGGACATACTTTCATCATAAAGAATTCGATAACTATAACCATATACTGAATCTTTTATATAGTGTCTCAAGTACGAGTTACCTTTGGTTATTTGACGATCAATCAAGAATCCTGGCAAGCCATTATTCCATACAGTAGCATATTGTGTAGGCATATCAAGGTCGCCATATTTATCCAAAAACCACAGTATTTGAGGTCTGGCGCTAGAACGATCTATATTATCTTTCTTAAATACATGACGTATAACACGAATCGTGATTCCCTTATCTTCATAGGTTCGCACCTCATACCGACCTTCTTCTATAGTTTGACTAATCAATTTAGCGGTTTTGGGAATACGATACGTAAAATTACCCCAGCTTTCAGCCTTAGAATAAGAATCCAATCCCACTAGCGATTCAATAGACGGAATAATATAATTACTCATAACTACTTCAGCAGGTCGATTTTTGAAACGGATCATTCTTCGTCACAGAACGACCATATGTAATGCCATACGTATGGTTGGAATTAGACGGAGTGAATTCAGTATACATCACATGTTCTTTAGCATCCGACACGAATTTCCAAGAGGTCTGTTTTTAAATTGTCATATATATACTTTCCATGCTCATAACCCTTTATTTGCTTACTATGAGGAGGACCTACAAGCAAAAAAATCCAGTAAGACTCCGAACAGCATATAATGGTCCTTTTTTTCTGTATTCGACGTAATTACATCACCTCGAATACTTACATCAGGCACAGAGAAACGAATCGCATTAGCTTTGTCATGCACCAAAACAACAGTAGATTGTGAAAACTCTGCTAATCTAACGGCTTTATCATATCCAGGTTTCTCTTGATTAATTTTTGCTATCAATGAATCTGAGGCTCTCGGATGAGACTTAACATACGCCACATATGCGTCTACCTCCTTAACAGCCGTCTCATTGATATGTGAATAATTTTCATAGGCATTTGCAGGAATTTTCCTGTCTGCACCAGGTACAGGAGGTTGTCCGGCCGGCACCTCAATCTCTACGGCATTAACATCCATAGTGAAAGCCAATGCTATCGCCATCATAAATAAGCTACGCCACATCATATTACACCCTCTTCTCTCAACATAAAATAAGCACAACACTTCTCAGCATCAGTATACTATGCTGAGAAGCATTGTGCCTATTGTTTTATGGTTTATTCGTATTTGACGATATATATGCTATTTTTATGCCCATACACATGGTGTTTTCAGTAAGTTCTGAATGATATTGTGCCCTGCTATGACGGTCATGACTGACGGAGCGCAATAGGTAAATTCTGGATCCGGCAAAATCGTTTTGATGTAGCAATCTTGTATTTCCATAAATGATTTGTATGTATCAAGTGAAAACAGTCCATAATTACCACACAATTTCCATCTATCTTTAGCGAGAAGGGCCAAAAATTCATCGGCATGTGGGTCATATGCAATGTTAGGTAAGGTGCTGGTTGTTAGCCCTGTATCACTATTTGTACATGGAGAAATATGATACATATACCCTCTTGGTGTGATGCAAAGCATCCAAGGAATTGCTCTGGTCATAAGAATTCGTTTAAAAACGCTAAATACTTCTTGTAACCTAGATTTTCGCACATACAGAGCATAAAAAGTCTCCCTATATTCCGTTGGATCATCAGGCGTATCGAGATAGGTTTGTTCCACTATATCAAAGGGTACATTACATATATTTGCTAGGTCTTCAATCGAATGGCGCCATATTCCTCTACGTACTAAACTAATACGCCTTTTGGGGAATAGTAAAATATATTCACTGCCAATATAATCAGATAAAGCACCAAAATGAATGCCATCTTGACGATTAAACTCAGGGAATTGCATACGCCGATAATCAGCGTCAATGCCCGTACAAGCGTAGCTTTCACCTAAAACAGTGCTACCATAGGTCTCAATCTGATGAGGATCCCAGTCCCCTAAGTCATCGCCATACCGCATCTTGCCATGATCATAACGAAGCATCTTGGTATGCCCCGTAGGAGACACGCAGAGCACGCAAGGATACCCATACTGTTGCGTATACCAACCGCCTACGCTATGCCAATCCACAATCCGATCCTCAGGCCATGCAAATAAGGTCATCTCTACCGGCTGCTGTCCATGTACACCATTCACGGACGCCGTGCCATGAATCATGTGCTTGTACCAATTCCTACCAATCATATAATGCCATGTCAAAGGCGGCGTCGGACCACGTTGGCCAACAGGATCACTAATCACAATGAGCAGACCCATCCGCGCTTTTCGATAGGGTCTAACGATATCATTAATTTGGTGCACTAAACCTTGATTCATAGGACATCCCCCTTTTACCTTACTAATCTTGATGAAAGCTAACGCTGTTTACACCTTTAGTATAAATGAGTAGATGTGTAAAATTTAGTGCATAAAGGCATGCAAACTCATTACTGCTTAACATATAAGAAAGTTATATAATTATACTTAATAAAGAGAATCTAAGTATTGTTATAGCTCCTATAAAAGAGATGATATAAGCAGGAGAGGTTAATATGCAAAAACTACCACTATTAGTAGGTGCTTTCATCATGAGCACTATGTTGTCGCCAGTAAAGGCCATCGACGTCAACATTCCTGGTGCGGATGCGAAAATTCCAAAGAATGCGTATATAAATTATCAGGCCACAACCCCAGCTATTGAACAGGATGTGGCCAATTATGTAGAAACGTTAAAGAGCACCGATAAAGCCAACGGTATTAGTAGAAACGAACTAGCCTATGCCAAAGAGGCCTCCATATATCGTGGCGAGCATTATCACAATACGGTTATTTCCGTTCACAATCGATACAGCCAAATCCGGCTTTCATTCCCCGTAGCAGGCATAAAAAGCGAATATAATATTGGCCGGTATAAAAAAATCCAGATCGCACCATAGAGGATTATCGCATTATAACCGATAATGGCAATCTTAATCTAGAAATCGACTATGCAGATTACAAAAGATCGGGGATTGGCGCAACACTAAAATTGCCTATGAAAAAAACTAACAGACAAGGACGTTCGTAAGTTCTTACAAGATAAAGCAAAGAAGAGTCCAGAAAAGCATATTTCTGATATAAAAGGCAACTGTATTTTTCATACCCTACTGTTACCTATAGTACTTGGGACAGCATGAAAATGCCTTACCTCAAAAAAACGGTCAAAAAAACGACGATGACCGTCGATACCATCAACTTTAAATATATGGGCTTTGCCATACGTTACCCTTTATATCACGCAGGTATCGCCTATTTTGACAATAAACCGGTGTTGAATAAGGTGCCTACTGACAATCTACTCGCCAATTACGTGCTTCCATCGGTGAAAAATCTCAATGAGTTGAATCAATATTCACGCATAGAAAATCTAAATGGCATACAATATCGCGTACCTAAAGATGCCCTATTCGAAGGTGAAAGTAAAGAAGATTATCAAGATATTAGATATTACAAAAAAGGATCCATAACCTTTTTTGTTTCTACTATCAATCTTACTAATAATCCGTATACTCGTAATCTTATCATTGATGGGCATTACAATTTCAGTAGGAATTTACATTCATTCTGGAATATATACCGGTACCACCCAACACCAGAGTATATTAATTACGCTGTTGTATGGAATAATAATATACCTGGCCTATCCATACATAGTTATGAACCATATAGTGATATTCAAATCCTAAACTTTGAATCCTATGATGGCACCTATGGTTTTATCTATACCATCTTTTATCCGAATTTTTTAAGTGCTGATGAAGTTCAAAAATTACGGAATATGATTGAGTTCTTTGATTCTACGAATAATCCGGAATTTAAACTACAGCAACATGTTGTGTTTCCAGAGAATCGCTAACTAGAAAAGTAAATACAACTAATCTGCTATCTTAAGATACACAAACAGCCAGTACCGCAATCGCAGTACTGGCTGTTTGTATGTGTAGTGTATTCTATTCTGTTATTATACAACTATTTAGAATTTTTGAGGTCTCTATTTTTTCTTGCCTTGTTTTTCATGTTGTTCTACAAGAGCAAGAAATTCTTTAAAGTTGTTGATTTTAATGGCTTGCCATGTGCCATCATCAAGTTTTTTCATAGCAAGGTTAAATGTTACGTCTTGGTTAAGCTCTTTGGAATTAAATGTAACAAGTACAACGGCACTATTGCCATCAACGGTAGCAGAACCAATGCTTTTGAACTCAAGATCTTTAATACCAGTTTTTTCTTTCATTTCATCAGCTGCTTGTTTTTCACGAGCATTTTGGTCTGAACTTTCAGGTTGCTTTGCAATGGCACTGTAAATTTCATTACTCAAAATAGGCACAATCTTAGGTTTCAAACCTTGGAACATCACCTCAGCAAGGCCTTTAAGTGGGTTATCTTTAATTTCTGGATCTTCCAGTTGCATAGCCACAACATCATCATAGCCTGAACCGATGATAGAATCTACATCGACATGTTTTTTGAAAGCATTCACATCGTGTTTTTCTACGGCTTCACGAGCAAGGTTCAAGGAATAGACTGGTGTTTTTGTAAAGTACAAGAAATACCAACCTAGAGCAACGGCCACAATGGCTACAAGTACGGCAATAATAATCTTCTTTAGACATAAGGGTCTCCTCTCATGCGGACACAATAGTATGTAACTTACTTTCAATTTTACAATAAAACCCTACTATTTAGGAAATTAAATTCCATTTTATTCAAAAAAATGTATGATTTAAATTCTATTGCTAACTATTTTATGGTTCATCGTCATAAGCTAATCCATATGCCTTCTGGTAGATCAAATTAGGCAATGTATATCCTTCCAAACCCAATGCAACCGGTAACATCATGGCCTCTATATTTGCTTGCTGAAGTGAGGCGCGAACGCTACCATCATTGGTGAAAGCACCTGTGGCTTTCACCATACCAGTAATCCCAGAATTCTCATCCTTAGCACGCCAAATCGAAATATATGGTACATGAGTGCCTTGTTTAAGCCCTTTTTCATGCGCATTAATCAGATGGCGCAACGACTGATTAAGTTGGTAATCGTATTGAACCTGAATACCTTGAATGAGATTGGATGCTGGCATTAATACATACAGAGTGGCCTCAATGCGTCGGTGCCCGTTAGAATCTGCAATAGTTCTAATAGACTCAAGATCCAGGTATTTTCCATCGCCGCGGCCAGAATCAACAGTAGAGTCGATATGTTGGAATCGTGCCGTATCTAATAATTCAGACTGTGATATGGCTTGACCTTGCAACGGTAATACGAGGCAGACTAATAACCATAGAAAACGTAAATATATTCGTTTCATCATCCACCTCACTGTACCACAATATCATCAAAGTGTTGCTGATACGTAACCATAAACATAGTATCTGCTAAATCATACAGGATTCGATGATTACGATTCACTGGGAACTTACGTGTATCCTCTGAGTACTTTGTCCATTTCACGGTTCCATCTGATTCATATCTCGCCACATCAATATCAGACATATATAAGCCAGAATTGCTTTCACTAGCTTGAATCAATGCAATCATAGACGGACTTGGATTCATCGTGCGAGACGAACGAATCAACGTAGCCAATGAGTAATTCGTATCATACTCTACAGTAAGCTGTTTCTCTTGAATCCCACCCCCATAGGATGCAACCGTAGCTATATAATAGATTCCACGCAATGTGTACTGCGGCGGTGCATAGTGCAAAGGCTCTACAGAATAAGTATTTAGGTAAACGTAGATGCCCTCTTTTCCAACAGGGTTACTAAACTCATGGTGATGAACCAATTTAAACTGCGGCGATGTCTGTAACTCTTGTAATGTAATTGCCTCTGTCGGCATGGTAAAAACTAGCAACACAAAAGCTAGCATTAAAATACGTCGAATCATAAAAACCTCTCTCAACATAAATAAGCACAACCCTATTAGCATAAGTATACTATGCAAATAAGGCTGTGCCTATAATTTATAAAATATATACTATCTTATTTTTTGCAGTGCCAATTTAATTTCTTGAAGTTCAGCACGTAAATCCGCATTATCAGCTTGTAAGTCCTTAATTTGCTGTGCCATTTCAAAGCGGCTCATTTTTAAGCTAGGATCTTGGTATCCTAATTTGAAAGATGCACCAAGATTGAAGGTACTTTCACTACCTAAAGCAACGCCAAGATGAACCATCGTATTTTCATTCGGTTGATAAGACGTACCGATAGCACCAGCCGTTGCATTTTTATAATGGCCTACGCTAGTCGCAAAGGACCATTTATCATTTGGATTGTAGTCCAAGTAATGCAAGCCAGATAAAGCAGCTGACACAGCACCAGCTTTGTTAATTTGGCTGCCTACGTTCCCCATAATATTGCTAACATTAACATTCGCAGTAGCTGCGCGCAATTGACGAACGTTAACAGCATCTGTATCTGCTTGACCATCGTCTACATTTTCAATTTTCATATCCCCTGCATGAATACCCGCTTCCGCATCATACGTCAGATTAATGCCATCTGGTCGACCATCACTAATAGTTATACCCGTCGGTTTAACTTGTGTAGCATGCACTTTCACAGTACTTGGATCCGTCCCTGGCACAATAGAGCTTACGGCCCCCACATCAACAATGTTCAATCCATTGTCATCAAAATCCATACTAGTATTGTGATTCGACATAGATAACGTGCCCGGTTTAATAATGACACGTTCATTACTACCATCTGGAAACTCATCATTAATCCAAAACTGCTTTGAAGAAATAGTGGTACCATCAAAGCGATTATTTGATGACATACTGCCGATAGTAATCGTATCAGTACCAACATTCACTGGTGCGCCCATAACATTCACACTCAAAACAGACAAAATTCCCGTTAACACTAATAATCTCTTATTCATGATAACGCTCCCTCTAACCTACAGGATCCAACACACACAAATAACCCTTATAGATCCTCATTCATACATACTTATGAATATAGATAAATATTGAAAGAAATCTCATATTCCCCAATATAATTTCATTATAAGCACTACTTATTTACGTCAACGATGTATTTTCATCCTTTATTCATTTGTTTCTTTCATTCTACTCACTATAATAAATAAGGTAATAAGTTATATTCTTTTACATCACTTAGCACATTACTATTTCCATGTCGATCACGTTGGTACCGAATCAATACGACTTGATTCGTATATTTATTGAATACAAAAGATAAACCTTCGTTGTGATACCCTACGTATTCACCCACATAGTACCCTGTATATGTATCATATCCATGATAGATATCTCCATATGGTTCTGCTGGTCGTCCCCATTCAGTATCCTCTAGAAGCGCCCCCTATTTCACAACTACATCATCAAATTGCATACCGTACACACGTTCATACAAGCGGTTAGCCAAAAGATATCCTGCAAAGCCAAAGTCTACAGGGGCCGTTGCCATCCGTCTATCTCTCGCTTCGCTTTGTGCATCATATCGGTTTCCATCTACATGGAACACTTTAAAATCAATAATAGTAGATGAAATTCCTGAATTCTTTTGTTTAGACAACCATAGATCTTTATACGATGCTAATTGATGGGCATCCAATTTCTTAATTAAATTGGCAAAGGACTGCTTTGTATCAAAGGTGTAAAGAACCTGCTTTTCCTGAATCGTGTCACCAGCAGGCATGAGCACATACTGTGTGATGGTAATTTGCTTTGTTCCATTCGGCCCGTTAGAGGCCTTGATGGAATCCTTATCTATATAGGTGCCATCACCATTGCCGCTTTCACCAAATCCATGAAGCATTTCATAGTGGCTAATATTTTGTAATTCCTGCATAGACATGCTATATGTTGGCACCACACAAGACAGTACCAATGCCATTGTTATATATAATACTTTCATCATCCGCCTCATTTCACCACCACATCTTCAAAATGCATCCGATACGCTTCATAGAATAAAGTATCCGCTATATCATAACGCGTCGTATTCGGAGCCATGCGCAAAATAGCACGCGTAGAGGCTTTCACCTGAATCGGCAACGACTGACCATCAAAAGAGAATACGCCTAATGGTTCCTCAGTTCCCACCATGCCTGTTTTCGTTTGTGCCGCATCAATAACCGTCGTCAACGAAGCACCGGCTTGTTTTGCATGATATACCTGACTTGCCAGCGACAAACGAGTGTCATAGGATACAATCCAGGAATCACTATAAATAACATGTTTCCGCGGTGATTGGTACGCATTGTATACCGTAGCTTTAATTTTATACATAGGTGGTGCATACGCTAATACCTCTATGGAACGCGTATCTAAATACCACGTAGTATGCTCATCCGCATTAGGACCATCAGGCGTTACCTCATATATCACCTTAAACTGTGGTGACGACTTGAGTTCCTGTATCGATATAGCTTGGCTAGGGTATGGTGAAAGCTAGCGCTACTGCTAACATTATAAAAAAATACGTTTTTAACATAAAAACACTCCTCTTAGAGATTATAGTTAGAAACACTATACCTCACTCGCTCATTCATCTTAATTTGACGATATATCATAACCTTATTATAATATAAGAAGATAGCTAGACGAGTCGTAACGTCAGGCTCATCTCGAAAAATTAATTTACTTAGGAAATGGCCTTTTCGTTTATCTAGCTACCAAGCGGTAACGGAGGGCTATTTACTTTTTGTAAAGGCAAATAAGCGCTATCAGTGCTCCAAAAGCGATAACAACAGTCATCACCTGTAATAGAAGCATAATGATTTCATAATCACTCATAGGCTTACCCCTCCCTTCAATAACGAAGAGAGGCCCAACCTCGTCTAACTATCTTAGGCTTATTATATAGCAAACAAACATACGAAACAATAAGCATCGTATTATACCGATTTATAGATAAACCTCTACCTAAAAATTCTAGGTAGAGGTTTCTTTTTCATATCTACATTATACTATTCACTATAGTAAATAAGGTAGTAAGTTATATTCTTTTACATCACTCAATACATTACTATTTCCATGTCGATCACGTTGGTACCGAATCAATACGACTCGATTTGTATACTTATTGAACACAAAAGATAAGCCTTCATTGTGATAACCTACGTATTCGCCCACATAGTACCCTGTATATGTATCATAACCATGGTAGATGTCGCCATATGGCTCTGCCGGACGGCCCCATTCAGTATCCTCAAGAAGCGGTCCATAAAGAGATTCCACTTCACTACGCGTCATACCTACCATGGCCCCTTTATTGGTAGCATATCCTGATTTTGTAATATATATCATACTTGGTGGTGTGCTATAATCCCATAATGAAATAATAACTGATTGGTCCGCAGAGATGTACATATCATGACTAGAATAACGATGATCTGCTAGCCATAAAGAATAATGGTAATGATTCAAATAAGAGTACATATCCGAATTAGATTCTAATCCGGCTAAAACACCTGCATCATCAGTTTTGGCAAACGCAGTTTGTCCCATACAACCAATGATAAGAATAGAACTCAATAAGAATTTTACAAGCATATATTTCAATAGACTCACCTCTTAAACATATAGATTATAGTTATATCATCAGTTAGTGCCCTGCATCTAAATTTCCATGGTTAAATCCATTTTCTAATTGTTGTACCACATCTTGAGGAGAAATAATACAAGCAAAATGGTTATTTCGCTTCTTTATCATTCCAAACTAGCAATGCACCAATGGCATTAAGAATATAAAATACATATTTACCAACATTGGCAAAATTTCCTTGAGTGAAAGCTTTTAGAAGCTGAACAATATTATAGACCATCCAAAATGGCCATTGCGTATTTAATTTTAGAGCGTTAAATAGATTAGCGATGAGAGATAAGGCAAATACAATTGTTGTAAGAATCGATAAGAAATTAATATGACCGCTAAACCCTATAAAGTTAGCTATGATAGAAAAAATAAAAGCCATCACAGTAATCATAGATCCTACCCATCGTTTTTGTGATGGACTCATCGTATTAGGAATCCCATCATGCGATGTTTTCCATTTTTTTATAGCAAATGTATAAATAATAAAGGTAACAGGATATGTAATAATCGCGGCTTTATTACCAAGAATGAAATCAATTACACCTGATAACACAGTATTAACAATGCCAAGATAGTTACCCCATTTGTTCAATTGGCCAGTAAATCGTGTAGACAACATAGAAATACCAACATTGATAACAGAAATAAGGCCAAAATGGAACTAACGCAGTCCATGGTCCCCAATCTACAAATTTCTCAAGTCGAGAATTAAGATACCCTGCAGAGATTGCAATGCCAACTACGAGTGCCACGCCGATTAAATCAAACCATCTTGATGTAGCAAATTGTTTTTAAATACTGTTTCATATGTATCGCCTTTCTACACAACATGTTTTAAAACTGTTTTTAACACAACACAAATTTCAATGCAATAGTCAATTTATATAATCCATAGATATAGCCAGTACCTCTCTTCAAAGATACTGGCTATTTTCATGCATATATACTATTCAAACAATATTATTTAATGGAATACATAACTCATCCAAGATACCAATGCCTTCTTATACTCGTCAATGGTAGAGAATTTCGGTGTATAGTTGGTTAACCACTCGGTTAATGTAGGTTGTGTCGCCTCTGGGTCTACGGCGATTGGCAAGTCCCAGATGTTGCCATGTTTGCCTTCAAAGTAGCGCCATTTGTCTTGGGCAAAGCTCACCAAGGCGTAGGCTTTATCGTATTGTTCCTTCGCGAGGTCTAGTTTGCCTAGGCTTTCATTAATCTGAGCCATAATGCTATAATCCGACGCATTCCATGGATAGCCTAGTACCGTGCCGGCCCAGCCAAATCGATACTCCTCATCGATGAGGGTTTGTAGATTCCGCTTATACATCTCGGCCCGACGGGTGTCGCCAAAATGAACGGCCAACTTCACCATGTATTTGACGCATTCAAGGTACGCGTAATGGTCCTGCGTATGGCGCGCATAGTTTGGATTGTCATAGGTTGCATCCCACAAGATGCCGAGTTCGTCCCAGCACGCTTGGTCCATGTGGTCTAGTGAAAGTGCCATACGGCCTTGAGCCACAGCAAGAACACCGCATTCGTATAGTTCCAATAGTGATTACCCTCTGTATACTCATCTTCTGCCTCATAGCCATTCTCATTTAACATAACATGCATCTGACTAATCCAGTCAAAACGCATGGAGAAGAGCGGTGGATACACGGTTTCAATATAGCGCTCGTAGCCTAAACGATTATCCGTTTCTACATAAAAATGCAACAACGCAAGTTGTAAATAATCAAGGTCAAAGGCACTCGACGGATTTGCCAAGTTATTAATGAATGCATCCGAATAACTTTCATACTCGAGCGGATCTTTCTCTTGGGCCTGAATCAACTCTTTTAAGAGACTTTCAGCCTCACTACGCCCTATGAATGCATAGGCCAACGCCCGATACCACTTGGATAGACGACCTACTTTCAACATATACTCGTACTGCCACGAATCCGGTGATGGAATATCCGCATGAGCAACCACATCGTCTAGGAAATTCACGATAGGAATCATATTATGGTACATGCGCTCGCCTCGAATGGCACGCTGACACGCATCAAGCGCACAAAATATGTGGCAACATAAGTCCACATCTACCGGTGGCATGTCGTCAGTATCGTTCATGCCAAAGGGGTCATTAAATCCAAATGGATCATCTAGGTCAGCTGAATCATCTAGGCTAAACGAACTATCCATACCAAAATGACTAGTCATACCAAACGGCTTGGATTCATCCAATACAGACAAGAGCTCATCACCCACCCCGACATACCGCTTGCGATACAAGTCCTGCACGCGGTCCACATAGGGAACGAGGACATCCAAATACTGCTTATACTGATGCACCCTCGGATGCAATTCAACACCGAGATTTGATGTAGACAGTTCCTGAATCACTTGTGCCACAAGAGGGAATACCTTCTGTTCTTTCACATAACCGAGCACGCCATCATCATAAGTAGGCACCTGCTGTAAGGTACGACGGACCATCGTATATTGGCTATTCCAACATTGCCGAATCAACGGATTCAGCCAGCGTTCACACTCATCATAGACATCAATAGTTGCCTCTTCAGACGGCCCCATGTACATTTTATACATGGACTCACAAATATTTTGTAACAATACATCCTTCGACATGGTCTTGAGCGCTTCCGATTCCGTTTCCCCATCCATGGCCTGCACCATATAGGCGCCAAGCGCATCTGCAAGGAGTAAAAAAATTCAGAATGAACCTGTGTAGGCTCGGTCATTACGTAATGATTTGGCACCGAAAAGGCATCAACACCTTCACTGAATATATCCGCGTCCGCAGCCTTTATGGCCTCCAATGACTGTTGCAACACGCCAAGGGATATCGGCGTTTCTATATGCTTAACGTCGGATAAATAGCCATACGTACCCTCATCGGAAAACAAGGTCGTTATGAAATGACGTAGCATATTGTCGAATACATATTGCACTTCATCCTTAGGTGGACGGCCTTTTTGAAATAATAACTTGCGACCTCTATGGCTTTTATACAAAACATACACCTCATACTCACCCGTACGAGGCTTTTCTAATAGAGGCTGTCCGTTATACGTACCGTAGCGGATAAACTCGGGCAAGGAAAACAAGAATGCGCTGCGACATTCCTCAAAGGGCTTGCCCATCTCCTCACATACGGCCTTAACGAACGCGCGAATCCGCTGCCGCTCTAGCTCAATATGAGGACCATTGACAACCACATCGTCTTGTTCCTCATCATAAAATGGAATGATTCCGCCCGTGTTAAAATCCAAGCCAAACAAAAACGTCGTCGTTTCCTTACCCTCTATCGGTGGGAACAAGGATGGTCGGATGGCATTAAATATGCCCGTTGTGCTAATCGTAATGTGATGCATAATACCTCCTATATAACAAAACTCTATCACCTATTATTGTAATCTATTTGTGCCGGTTAGTCTGTGATAGCAAGATATCAACATTTTTGTATAAGTAACCGAAACAATCATGGGATAAAAAATCTTTTTTTCTGAATCGTAAACCGATTCATAAAGGACCTCCGTGTATAAAAACCAATGTGCTTAACTTGTGAGTTTATTATACGGAGATCCGCTATAGGGAGATAATCAAAAAACTAGGAACAAAAAAAGAGCCGTTTTAAAACAGCTCAGAATGTATGTCCTGCATACTTAATAGAAGAACATACTCATTATACGAAAACGGGCTTATTCATCTGTATTTGACGATGAACTAAACCGTCATTATACTATAAGAGGATAGCCAGACGAGTGGATACGTCAGGCTCATCTCGAAATCTATAAAATATTAGGAAATGGTCTTTCTGTTATTGATTTTTCAGATAACGAAAGGCTATTTCTCTTTTTCTAGACAAAAAACTCTATTAATATCCCAGCAACAACAACTATAATCATCTATATTTGACGATGAATGAAACCGTCGTTATAATATAAGAAGATAGTCAGACGAGTAGACACGTCAGGCTCATCTCTAAATTACATATACATGTAGAAATGGCCTTTCAGTTATCAAATTATCAAAGATAACGAAGGGCTATTTGTCTTTTCCTAGACAAATAAGCGCTATTAACGCCCCAAAAGCGATGACCACCGTCATCACCTGTAATAGGAGCATAATGATTTCATAATCACTCATAGGCTTACCCCTCCCTTCAATAACGAAGAGAGGCCCAACCTCGTCCAACTATCTTGTGTTAATTATATACCAAACAAATATACGATACAATAAGCATCGTATTATAGAGATTTATAGATGAAAACTCTACCTTATAAGATCTAGGGTAGAGTTTTTTGTGTTTGTGGAAATATTCCCATAAAATTATTGAATTTTTCCTCATATACCGTTAGCGGTAAGTACTGTTGCAACCTTCGTGGAGATGTTCCAACAAAATTCCAAATCTTAGAACGGTTTCAATACCGTAAACGGTCAAAACATGCTCCCACTAGATTTATAATGCTTATAATCCTAGATAAATACTGATAGGAAATAATTGTTCTAAGATTACAGTAATTATAAGTATTTTGAGTTTTACATCAATATATAGGAAGATTTTTTAAATTGATTATTTTTCACAAAAAAACACAGATAGTAACTGGTTCTATCACTATTTGGGCGACTTTTATAGGTAAAGAAAACCTTTTTCATATCTAATTTACACTAAAAAAGCCCTGCCCATATGTTACCATACGGACAAGGCTATGCTTAGAGGTGCGATGCAGTACGAACTTTAATGATATAGTTTATATTATTTACCGAAAGGAGAAATTTTTACATCCGTACCTCACACCACTAAGTACTCAGTATTAACTGATGTATTTATTGTAACAAAGGTATCAAATTATACGTATTTAAAAAAACTAGGAAGAATTCATTTCGCTACAGATTAATACTTAGAGTATGATGGTAGCTTTTTATAGCCTTCCACATCTACAGATGAGATTTCTACGGCACTCCACCCCCATTTATTTTTTGAACGATCATAGGAACGAATCGCAGTACCAGCAACTACATCACCACTAACCAATTTATAATCATCTACTAGTTGACGTTCTATAAATACATTGGTACGTTCTGTGAAAGCAATCCCGCCAGTAACAACTTTTACTATATTCTCAAAATCCATAACTAATGAACTAGGTGGACTTTGTCTTACCTTTTCACAGGAAATAACATTATTTACAACGGTACCATCCTTACGTTCAGCAGATGAATAGGAAACAGATACAACATCCATTACCTGTAAAGGAGTGCTTTCATCAACAGTATAGGAAAGTAAAACATCACCACTGGCTACTATATAAGCATGATTACGGCGAGTGTCCACTCGATTCACAATACCAATATGATGAGGGAACTCTTTGGTAGCATCAGTCTGCTCAATCATAAAAATGTCACCACGACTATATCCAGTCCATTTCATTTTTACACGAATAGGTGTACCAAATTTTTTAGATATATTACGTAATAGAGAAGGTTTAACATGAATTTCCTTAGGTGGCTCAGAATTGGATTTCATCACAATAATATTAGTAGCTTTTCCTTTTTCAGTTGTATAAGTCGTCCCAACAATTCCTTCATACCAAGGTAAATCCTTATACAACAATGCCAATGCAGGCACACTATGCTCAATATAAAAATCATCAGTAACAGATTTACTATCCGGCATATACCAAGAAGCTTTTACATATTGATTTAATATGTCTTCAATCTTGTGCCCCTTTTCCTGTCTAGCTTTAATCAAATACCGCGTTTCAGAACTAGCTATATCAAACCATTCTAATTCGATTAACTGCTTAATCAAGCCGAGTCTTGACTTACCATTATAGTATGCATCTGTTTGACACAGTATCGATTTACAGTAACATGCCAATGCGAGCTTTGCATCACCTTCTACGGTTTCTGCCAATCCCTTCCAAAGCCAAAATTCATAAGGTTTGTCATGTAAGAGCTTAATAATGATAGCTTGAGCACGATCAAGCTGATTTACCATTGTTAACGCTTTGGCAATATTCCATTTCAAAAATAATGTATTTTCATGTAACTTACTTAACTGTGATGTTGCTATATCACATAATGCAATGACGCTATCCTCATCAACCTTTTTATTAATACCATCTAGGGATTTCTTTAAAATTCTTGAGACTAAAGAACTACCTTCGCGTTGTTTCCCATCTGCATCGGTATAAGTGCTAGTCTTATAATCCTCATACTCAAAACAATTAAAATCAGTTTGTAACGCATACATATATAATTTAATAGGCTGTTCTTCATCCTTAAAAGATAAGATACTTCTCCATACACATCGCATCAATAAGGTTTCATCTGAAAGTCCCAATGAGAAAATCTCATCTAAATAAAATACAACATGATCAAAATTAACAGCTTTGTCACTTATCTTTTGTTTTAAGAGAGTATATAAACGCCAAGCATAAGAGAGTTTAACAGTTAAATTATCCGGAAATTGTTTCACTAATGCTTTGCTCGTTTGGCCGCCTCCACAAATTTATTGGCGTCCTTAAGGGCCTTAATCTCCTGAAGCCCTTTATATTCTGGACTAGCCATCCGTATAGCAAACTCACGCTGTTTAAGCAAGATTTCTTCAGTTCCCTTAGAATTATCAATTTCTAGAGCTTGTAATTCATTACAATATTCTTCTAAATGTTCAAGTTGATTTGTATTAACTCCGCGTTTAATTAAATCAATTAAACACCAAGCATAGGCCCTTATATTCCATGCATCATGACCTGCCACGTTCATTAATTCTTTTGCTAACTCGAATGCACAATCAATATCTTGATGACGTAAATCAAAAACATCCTTGCTCGTATATTTCGTCTTAGTTTCCATAGCTACATAACTCCTTCTTCCAAAACGGATTTAATATCGTCAGCCAAGTCCGAATCATTACATAAGCTATCTATAAACTGGGTTTTTGTAACTCGTTTTTTACCATTATAAATGATATCCATCGTAATCGTACCTATACCTCTTTTGAAAGTATATCGAACTCGGTACGGAGCACACTTGATTTCTTTAATTCCAATATGATGTTCTTGTAACTTAGCTTCTAACTGTTCACTATAAGCTTGTAAAAACTCTTTAAATGGTTCTGGATATACTGCTCGTTGAACAATCGATTCCACATTTTGTGTTTGTTCCATAAGTGGTTTTTCATCCATTTGTATCAACAATCCTACCAACACATTCAATGAAGTATATAATTGATTAGAATTATTTTTATTACTAGGACTTATACTCCTGATAATATGCTTGCCATTATAGTAAATTTTATACTCTTCTAATTTACCTTCAATCTGAATTTGATAGATATCATGATAGTCATGAGATGCAACTTTCTTAATAATAATATCTTGACCTGCCAAAGTCTTAACAACCATGCGGCAAATACCTTGCGAAATACGAGACAATGAAGCTAACTCAAAATCAAGATATGTATCAATTGCACAATCTTCTTGTAGTTTTGAAGTTAATTGTTTTTGATTTTCAGCGAATTTCAATTCATCTACTTCAATATTAGAATCAGCTCTTCTATCCCACCAATTAAGTAAATACAAGCGCTCCGTTGCCCTTGTGATTCCTGTATATAACCACTTAAATCCATCTACGGATAGTATGTTGTTATAATGCTGACAATCTAGAAATACACGTTTCCACTCACTACCTTGTGCTTTATGACATGTAATCGCATACCCATATTTAGCCTGAACCGCATTAAAATACGGATCTGACATCATTAATTTCAATCGCTCGTGACTATTGTTAAAAAGAATTCTCTTACGCTCTTCTTCTGATTCATCATCCTTATTTTCTGCTTTCATTTGTTGCGCAATAGATTTTAAAGCATTAGTGTTTCTTATATAAAAATCTTTATATAATGCTTTTTGTTCATCTGCATCCAACATTGCATTAGGCGATGTTAATAAATCCTCTATTAACAAAGTAGGGGCTACAATACGCATACCATTTTCATTAATAAATTCGACTTGAACATGTCTAAAGTTAAGATCTACAATCCGTTCTTTATTCAATTGAATTCGACGAGACTCTACATGACCTACAGCCGTAACTGTTGCAAATTCTCCATTAAACACGCGGTGTCCATCGATAAATGTATTTTTAGAGAACATAATTCGATCACCTGGCACTATTGTCTTAGCTCCAGGATATAAGGACTCTCGTATCATCATATTGTACATACCTACTAAGTCATTCTTAGAGGCAATCACAATGGTCTGCGCATCCATATTATTATTGCAGTTCATCATATAAGTGTCTAAAAATTGTTCAGCCTTAATGCCTACTACCTCTGAATCATCTTGCTCAATAGTTAAACGATTTAACTGATGTCGAGCTAAATCATTTCGAATATGCAAGGCATTCTTTAAAATGAGGCTATCTGTTTTTTGACGTACTACTTCAGTAAGTTGGAAGGAACGAATAGGAAATTCATCACCATATAACTTTTTAAAATACTCTTCAGATAAAGCTGGAGAGTGATTCATTCTAACAGGCATAAGCTGTGCATCATCACCAATAAAAATGACTTTCTTAGCATGTTCATTAGAATCTAGATTTATATAGTGCATTAAATCATCTAATAATTTCCCGCTACCAAATTGGATGAATTCGTTATTTGCCATAGCATCGGACAACATGGAGCTTTCATCAATCAAATACACATGATTAGCTGGATTTTCGTTGTCCTTTAATTCGAATACTAGTTTAAAGGTTTCTCCCTCTTGATTTCTTCCATATTCGTTCAACGTATTAAGAGAGTAAATCATAGAATGTACAGTAGATGCAGAATGACCTGTTTTCTCACGCAATACCAACGTCGCTTTACCAGTTGGCGCAGATAAACTGCAACTACGTCCAACATTCTTAAGATAATTAACCACACCTTTAAGGATGAAAGTCTTACCTGTACCAGCATAACCTTTCATTAGGAACACATGTTCCGAATCATTGTTAAGGAAATCCTCTAGTTGCGCTACTAATTCTTGCTGATCTGCGGTCAAAGCATATCCTTTAAACTCGTCTACCAAATGATAGTAAGCTGCTGTTTCTTCTGGATATAGATTGATATGATTCTTTTGAATAACATCGGCATATTCCTTAGCACGTACCGCTGTAATTTTCTCGCGCTCTTCAGAACTAATCTTACTATACACTTCATTACGTTTAGCAATGGAACCATCTGGGTCACGATGTAAAGCTTCTAATTCATCATCCAGACTAATAGAATCAGACTGATTTACAATTGGTTTATTTTCAGGCAAAACGAATTCAGGATAATCCGTAATAGCAGGGTCCAATTTAAAACATAGCCATTTACTCAATAAATATGATTCCTTTAAGCAATGATTAACCACCTTTTGATCACACTCAATAACCTTATGAGCCATATCATTACCATTAACACGAAGAAGATGCAATTTTTTTATAATATCACGTGGAACTGCTCTAGAAAATTCATATTTTTGTAATTTACTACAAAAACTATCATTAGGATTATTAGGCAACTGTAAGTCGTTATACAAATAATTAGTAAAACTCTCGGCAAATACGCGCAACTTAACTAATGCAATTTGATGATCTGCATACAAATACCGTTCAGAATCCGTAGCCATTTTATACATCTCAGGATTTATAGTCTCTAATCTTGAAAAATTATGTGTCCCCATATGCCACCTCAACCATTTACAAATACTTTGCAAATCATGAGAATTTCATGAATTATTAATTTTAATTATAGGGTAGTCATAAAGTTCCGTCAATAATTGTAATACTATACATTAAATTAGCTTAATAATTTCTATACTAAAAACCAAATTTTTAAGGCTCTATAATAAATGTTGGGGTGACACCACTATGGTGTCACCCCAACATTTATTATAAAGCCAAACTTCCTATTGACAAATTAATAATACAGGCTTTGAGAATAGTCATCCATTATGCTTTGTCTGTTGTAGTATTCAAACTGTCCATCATAATATCCGTCATTATATCCTTCTATAAAGTCGTAGCTACGACCATAATTAGATTCTGCTGAGCGTCCAGACGAACCATGTATATATCCAGAGTTATACCCTATGTCATAGGCATAACTACCGCTTGGATTATTGTATGACGCATTGGACGAGAAAGTGAAAGATAATAACACAATTAAAGCAACTAAAAATTTCATAATACCATACCTCCTTTTAAGGCAAGTATAATACGTATTATTGTTCAGTGCAATATATTGCTTATACTAATTTAATACTAATATAGACTTTGTCACCAATTTTAAAATTTCTATCAAACTCAGGTTTAAATGTATGATTTACATACTGTTCAATCTCATATTGCAATTTATGTCTTATTTTTAATACTAGTCTTATAATAATATACAAACGACTTACGCTACTATAAATTTTTCCAAATGTATACATATTATCATCCACCTTTTTCTTATATAATTAAACATGTTAATTCTTAGACTTTGTCGCTTAATATACTGAAGTACCAAATGTTACGCCTTCTACGAAAGTTCCCCATGCGACAGCACCTAATAATGGTAACATATTAATTTCTCCTTTTTTTAAAACATTAATAATTCATTCAATACTTCATACTATACATCAATAAACAAAAAAATATTGCGTCAAAATAATGAACTACTAATCATAGTATAAACCGAATTATGAAAATCTTTTATATCAATATTTCTAGGACAAACCTCTATTTAGATTTTTTTCATTACTTATTAGCTACATCATGATTATATGCTAACCCATATTATTAACGTATTCAAAAAACTAAGACACATTCAAATTTACACAATTATAGTCCATACATTTACATAAATAATTTTCCAAATAAATTTTATATGATACTATATAGATCATGAGAGTTTAATGAATATGCATTATATAAAGGAAGGTATATATTATGAGCACAAAGGGCTTTAAAAATATAACGTATCAAACGCCTACACTATTTGATGGACTGCAAAATGCATCTAAAGAAGAGTTATCCTATTTAATCGCACTTCTCCGTCAACAAACTATGATGAATATTTTCTCAGATAAGTTTAATAGCACGGTAACCACAGGAAAAAAAGCAATCAACTCGGTTATGAGCTTTTTTGGCAAATCTAAGAAAACGAATGAGGAAATCGAACGTCAAGACAAAGATAAGCACCAGGATATAAATGATAAAATTAAAGAAGAAATTCGCGTATTACAAAATTATACGCAAGAGCAACTCTATAATCTATTTATCGAGGAAGTCCGCAATGAGTTAGATATACCAGATAGCAGTCTAACACATTTATCTAATAAAATTATTGAAAGTGCTGCAAAGACAGATAAAACAATACATGAAGATTTAGATGTTAATCAGAAAGCAGATATTATATATCAAAAAACACTTCAATCTATCAAAACAAGTTTAGAGAAACAAAGTGTACAAGAACGAGATGAAATGATTCGTCAGCTAAATGAAGAATTAGATAATCTATCATCTGATCGAAAGGAATTAATTAAACAGTCCTTACAAACTGACCATTTAAGTGGTGAAGTATTACGCAATAGTTTCCTAAAATCTGGGGTTGGTATTGGTTCACTCATCACTGTAGGCAGCACATTTGGTGCTTATATCGCTATTAATACAATTATCCATGCCATATTCACAAGCTTTTTAGGAATTACTCTTCCTTTTGCAGTTTACACTGGAGTTGCTAAAGGAGTCTCCATCATCGCAGGTCCTATTGGCTGGTGTGCATTAGGTGGCTATTCTGTATACTCCCTCATTAAGACCTCTGGTAAATTAACATCTGCCATGATGTCCGTTATTGTATTCATCGCTATGACTATTTATGGTAAAAGCTTCTTACTTGATGACAATGGCGCACCATTATGGTTTACAAGCGATTCAGCTGAATATCAAGAATATAAAAATAACCAATATAGAATTAGACAATTACATGATGAATTAAATGAAGTTACACAAAATTTAGCACGTGCTCGAAAAAAAGCAGAAGAAATAAAAGCAGCAAAACAAGCTATTGAAAAAGAACTAAAGCAAGAAAAATCAAATGCAAATAGTAATAATCAGGCCACTATCGATAATCTAAGTAAGAAACTCGAAGAAACCTATCAACAATTAAGCTCTGCTTTGGGTGATTGTGAAGAATACGAAAAAATATATAAAGAACAAACGAACGAAATAGATACACTTAATAAACGCAATAAGGAACTAGAAAAAGAAAATATAGTATTACACAAAGAAACACAGTACCTTAAAGACTACAAGGATCTCTTAGAAACGGACAACGAAAAACTAAATCAAATCATGATAGAAAAAGAAAATAAGTATGTCCAAGAAGTCCAAGAACTCAAAGAAGCAATGGTTGAAGACGAGCACGCATATGACAATGATAAGAATCGTCTAAACGAAGGTAAAATTTTACAAAGAAAGTTTGAAGACTTTGAATTAGAGAAACAATTCTTACAAGATTATACTAGCGCTAGTAAATCAGTACGTGACGATATCGATAGAATGCTCATTCGCTTATACAAAACCGATGATCCTACACAAATCGATGCTACTCACAATAGTAAAATCGATGTACTTGGATACCCTGTATACCATATGAAAACTGCAAAAGACTATCGATTATACTATACCTATTCCAAAACAAGTGCCAAACCAATTCATATACTTTGCCACTGCATTAAAGCAAAACAAGATGTGTATTTTAAAAAGCTAAAAAACTCTGAAACTCTAAAACAAAAATTCAGATAATATCCATCAATATATTGTCCTTTAATGGTCAAATACCAAAATTCAATATTGAAATAAACAAAAAGCTGACGATTCATGCAAATTGTCAGCTTTTATACGTATTAATTACTATATATTGTTAAAGATACATTGCCATTATCAAAGGCTATATATTCACCATATCCGATAGAGAAACACCCTTGGAAGTCCTCTTTTGAAAGTTCTGATGGCATTCTACTAAACTGGTAAAAGTTATAGTAATCAATTAACGATGAACTCTTAGTTAATCCTGACTTATCTAAATGTGCATTATCACCAATAAGATTAATAACAGTTACAATACCATGATCGAATTCAATAGATATTCCCCAATTACTATACTTTAATGTTTCACGACCACGACTATCAATAGGCTCACTCGGCACACCAAGCAAATTCATAACCTCTTGTTTATTCATACCTAAATATACACCATTAACCGATTCATAATGTTGTCGTTGAAGAGTCGCACTTAGTTGCACATTTTTGTTTATAATTAATGTCTTATGTTCACCATACCCCATCCACTGTAGATGAATTGCTTTTCTACCTTGAGCCTCTTGAATAATAAAAACTCCAGCTCCAGGATATCCTCCTACAAAATCGGTGCCATCCACAATAGGACAACCATTGATATATCCATTAGAAATTGTTAATACTTTATTCCCACTAGTATCATACCAATCACCAACAATTTTATTCGAAGCTCGAATTGTACTATCTAATGAATTTTGATAGGCATCTACAGCTATCGAAGAGCACATACAAAGAATACTAAAAACTATACCAAATATCCATCTCAATTTACTATACATATACGACTCCCCTTATTTCCTTATTATTTTTCCATCATATTATATACGGCTTCCCAAAATTCAGGAGGAAACTCATCATCCTCATCATAACTATAATCCGGTTGGTATAGTTTACTTTCATCATAATAATCATCACGTGTTGATTTAGACATATATTCATCATCCCAATCTACACCTAACATACTGAGCTTGAACTCACCTATTTCAACCATATGAATCAAATCTAAGTAATACTGAACTATATAACGACTTGAATTACAATTATCATTTTCCCCACAAAGCATTAGAGCAAGTTCACATAGTAGTTTCAAATCATATAAAAACCGTTGCTCATCAGTTTTATTAGCATACACATCCGAACTATCATCTTCCATGTAAGGATAAACAATGTGAAAGTCATAATACCATAACCAGGTTCTACTAATCAGATAATGCCTACCATCAATAGCAACCTCTAATTGACTTAGTCCACAATATGATTTATCAGAATTATGAGATTTATATAATGGAGTAAATATTTCTAGAATATGATCACCTAGTTGTTTTTTAATAGCTGCTGACGCTATATATTTAGCACCATTAAACAATGTAATATCTTCTAAATTTACAGAGTGAGAAAATATCCATATAAGTTCACACGCTAAATCCTTATATGTTATTTCATCCATTTCTCCTATAGCATATTTCCACATTCTAACAACTCCTAATTCATGTACTCTTCACAAACAATACTTTATACCAATTATAATAGGAAATACACTAATATCCAAATTTAATTTATTAACAACAGTGAAATTTAGACAATAATAGCCAGTACTATATCTCGTAGTACTGGCTATTTCAATTTATACTATTAGAATTATAAAAAAATTCGATTTTTAGTAATGCTCAACTAGATATCATATATCGTAAATGGTCAGTATTGCTACAATAGCCGATCTTATAAAGGCCTATGAATATAGGTGAACTATACAAAAGAACTGTATTAAAACAGCCCTTCAATATCATAAGTTATTCTATTAAAAAGTACTTATCCATCTTATTATAAATTTATGACCACCTAACCCCAAATATTTGTGCTAAATAATAGTTATTTAAACGATCTATCGTATGGAATATATTTCCCAATAACCAACGAGCATTGAAGCCATCTAAAGACCCTGCATGACGAATGACTAAAGAATTATTTTCTTGAATATACATTTTTTCATAATCACTCTGTATATTAAACTCATTACAAATCTCTAAAATACGTGATTTTTTACCACTCTCCAAATCTCCTTGCAAGAGATTCATAAAAAACACATCATAAATGTTTTTCTCTTCTCTAATAAATATACCTACGCCAACAGATATATTGAACTCTTCCAACGGGAAGTAAATAATTAAAGTTTCTGCGCCATTCAACTCTTGTTCCGAATAGACGAAATCAATCGAATCCAACTCTCGTTTTTAATTCATTTATTGCAGACATAATATTTTTCTCCTCGAAATTAATAATTATTATTTTTTTAAGAATCCCATCTAATTTTTCATAATTTCACTAATATACTGACTATCTAACATATTTAAAATAATCATTATACTAAGTCTAAGCTCATCGGCATTGAATTTATCATATCTAGAGTGATTTGGGCCCAAACAGTTCCATCATCCTTTATATACATTTGAACATAATTAGTATTAATATTAAATTTATTACATAACTTTAACATTTGATAATATTGTTTGCTTTCATACTCCACCTTTGCCAACTCAATCACATAAATATTGCAAATAGATGCATCTTCTTCAAATCGAATCGCAATCTCTACCCCAACTTGAGTTTTCTTTAAATGAAAATAAGTAATTATTACTTTATCACCATCATAGTCGCACTCTGTAAACTCAACACCTAATGAATTAAACTCATCTTTTACAGCCTCAAAAGATAACATTTCGCAATCTCCTATTTAACACATTACTTAGATAAAAAATATCAACCGATCAACAGAAAAACAACTCTCCCCATCCGATAAATATAACTTCACCTTACATTCATATTATCACATATATAAATATAATTAAATCAAAAAATAATAAACCTTATTACTCATCATAATTAGTACATCCAATTATACTCATTTAAATCAATTTATTATTGATAGAAATCTGTATTAACTAAATAGATAATGCTTTTATATATCTAAAAGTTACTTTCCAGTGGATATTTTATTTATTATCGATTATACCTTACTGCTATACCCATACCCTATATAATACTTTGGGCAATACAATAACATATTTACATCAATATAAACAATGCTACTACATCACCTCTATGCAAACGTACATAGAGAAAGCCCCCATGGTATTCTAAAACCGACTTTTGACCCTGCGGAGGCCGTAGGCCGGAGTCAGACCCATCTTATCTAAAAAACAATGCCCTAACATCACCTGAATCACAAACGTACATAGAGAACCCCCCCATCTGTTCCAAAACCGACTTTGGCCCTGCGGAGGCCGTAAGCCGGAGTCAGACCCGTCTTCTCAAGAAACAATGCCCTAACATCACCTAAACCACAAACGTATATAGAGAAAGCTCCCAGGGGAACCTAAAAAACGACTTTGGCCCTGTTCCGAAAGAACAGACCCGGCCGGTGGAGGCTTTTCTCTCTCCTCCAGAAACAATGCTACTACATCACCTCCATACAAACGTACATAGAGAAAGACCCTATCGGCCCCTCAAAACGACTTCGGGCTCCGCGTAAGCGCAGTAGCGTGTCGGCTTTGAGGGGCTGATAGGGTCTAGCTATATCTACCCTTTGTATTTAGGTGATGTAGGGCATGTTTCAGGCACCACGTCTTTGCGGTCCCCTAGTTGTGCACTACGGTCTGTGAAGTGTGTATGTAATAGTTCGTGAGCTTTGTGTCCTAATGGTTCGCCCAAGAAGTTTTTGTATAGTTCTTGGATTTCAGGGCTTTCATAGGATGCCACGTATTTGTATTCTTCATCAGCTTTGTAAAGTCCGCCGATGCGGGCTTCTTTTGTTTTAACGGCTTGTGGTAATTTGGTGCGTGGTTGACCACCGCCACCGATACAGCCGCCAGGGCAAGCCATAACTTCGATAAAGTCATAGTGTTTGCCGTTTTCTTTCAAAGCGTTGAGGAAGTCACGGGTATTCTTGCCACCGTGTACAACAGCAACAGACAAGGTTACGTCATCGCCGAGTTGTACAGTCGCTTCTTTTACGCCGTTCATACCTCGAACGTCTTCAAGGTGAGTCAATGCATATGGAGGTGGCTCTTTATCAGTGATGAGCTTGTACGCTGTACGCATAGCCGCTTCCATAACGCCGCCCGTATTACCAAAGATGATAGACGCACCAGTTTCCATGCCGATCAAATCATCAAACTGAGAATCTTCTAGGCTTTCAAAATCAACACCTTCGTCGTTGAGCCAACGAATGAATTCGCGTGTGGTAATGGAAATATCCGTATCCATGCCGAGGCTTTCATCATCGTAATAACGGGCTGCCGCATTTTCCTCAACGCGCTTAGTTTCGGCCTTCTTCGCCGTACAAGGGTTAACGCTGACGGACACGATGTTCGCCGGATTGATGCCCTTTTTCTCAGCAAAGTACGTCTTAATCATGGCCGCTTCCATGGCGATACAAGAACGGGTGCTGGACAAGTTCGGAATGAGTTCAGGGAAATAGATTTCCGCAAAGCGCACCCACGCAGGGCAGCAGGACGTGAATTGAGGGATGGTACCGCCATTTTTCAAGCGATCCACGAGCTCGGACGCTTCTTCCATGATGGTCAGGTCCGCGCCAAAGTTCGTATCAACTACGTAATCAGCACCGAGTTTGCGAAGAGCGCTTACCATTTTGCCTTCTAAGAATGTGCCTGGTTCGTAGCCAAAGCCTTCTCCGATAGCCACGCGCACAGCCGGAGCCGTTTGGATAACAACAATCTTGTCAGGGTCAGCAATAGCCGCTTTCACCTTATCAAGCTCAGATTTCGCATGCATGGAATCGAATGGACAGGCAGCCGCACATTGACCACAGTGGATGCACATTGGCACATCACCGGTTGATTCAAGATCGTAATAATCGAGCACGCTCATCACATCGGCGCAAGCACGACGGCACAAGGTGCAATTCTTACACTTCGAAATATCGTGGTAAATGGACGGGTTGTCGAGCGCGATTGGCACGCGTTTGTCGATAAATTCAAATTGGGACATGAGGACCTCCTCGTTCTGTATAATCATACCTATTGTGAAAGTTTTAATTTCTCCTATATTACTAGCATAACAAATAAGGAGGCCATCAATCAACGTACTAGGCTAGTAGGAATTGAAAGATTATTGGACTTCATAAACAGGAAACTTTAAAGTTCATACATCATCGGTACATCGATGAGCTCTACCCGTTCATCGTCTGAGACAAATCCAAACCCTCGTTTGCTAAATAGCCAATAGTATGGTTCACCGTGCAATACACGGGCTTTTTCCATGAGTGATATCAGCACATCTTGGCCAACCGGTTCATTTTTCCATTTGCACTCGCCCACTAATAAATGACGTACAGGCCGTGCATTGGGATCTGCTTGTATGTCCGCCATGGCCACTAAATCGATTTCAACTTGCTTTTTCGTTGCACTATCCGTGCCCCACCAATGACCTATTTGTTGTGGCAAGAACGGAACTGAGCCTCGGTGAATGCGCGCCTGTACATATTGTGCTGCCATCGTTTCAAATACGGGTCCCATGAAATGTGAAAGCATAGGTTTAACGTATTGATGGTATACAAGTTTGCCATTAAAGTTTTCAATGGCCCCTTGGTTCGGTTCTACAAAGCGATACCAAAAGGTATACATGGAATCTTTAATAGTATAAATACTTTTATTGGATTTGACCCAACAGGATGTATTTTATCGATAATCTGTAAATCAATAAGACTTTTCAGATAATTATTTAAAGCCCCCGTCGTCATATCTACCTTAGTGGCAATTTCGTTATTGCGGCTTGCCCCCTTGGCGATAGCACTGAGGATTGCATTATACTGGCGCGGCTCCCGTAATTCCTGCTTTAACAGACTCGACGGTTCATCCACAAGACGTCCTGTAGGTGTGAAAAACAAGGAAATAATGCTTTCATCAAGAGAATCACCATCCCTAAAATATGATAAATATTCAGCCACACCACCAGTAAGGCCAAAGGCGATAGCACTATCCTCATAGGAAAGATGGGGTACCATTTGACGGGCCTCGATATACGTAAACGGTTTAATTTTATACTGCGCCGTGCGGCGACCATACAAAGGGCTCTTATGGCCTAGCACCTGATTTTCCATAAAACTCATGGACGAACCGCACAAGATGAGCATTAACTGAGACCGATTTTTATACGCATCAATCAAGGCCTGCAGCTCAGACGAAACGGACGAAATCGATTCCGCCAAGTACGGATATTCATCGATAATAAATATACAACGATGGTCTAAGCTATACTCAAATAAATGGGTCAACGCCGCCGTGATCGTTGGAAAATTCGGTAATGTGGACTGTAATTTACCGGTTTCAATCATCCCCGTTGCACGATATACGGCCTGTGAAAGGGCCTCTAAATTGTTACTGGCACCAGACTCAAGGCCCACCATATACGCACCATCATGAGATGCCAAAAAGTGGTGCAATAAATACGTCTTACCCACACGGCGGCGTCCATACACAATAGCCAATTCAAAACGTTTTGAATCATATTGCGCTTCAAGGGAAGCTAATTCATTTTCACGACCTACAAATACCATACCGCACCTCCTTAATTTTCACCTATCTCTTTATTTTAGTATAACACGATATAGTATATTACGATATACTATATTACGTTATACTAAATTACAAAACAAGATAAAACACTTATCATATCAGTGTCTATCTAGTGTTATAAAGATTTTTACCCACACGTTTTGTCCTATAACTCAAACTCATACTCTGCATATAAACACAAAAAAGCAGCTCTTTCGAGCTGCTTTGTCGTATAAGGTGTATATTATTTTTTACCTTGTTTTGCTTGTTGTGGCCATAAGAAGTTGTAAACTGCTTCGGATGGAGAACCAGCAACAACTGGACGGTCTTTGCCATCAACTTTATCTTCACGTTCTGCGTAACCTTGTGGGTTGTACAATACAACTTTTTGGTCTTTTACAGTTTTCTTTTTGTGGTTGAATTCTTCAGTTGCGATGAAATGATAACCTTCAGAATCTTGAGCTTTGATCATTACAGTTGCAGTTTTATCGCTTTTTTGAACGCTATCTTGATCGATGGACCAAGTGATACCTGCACTATCTTGACCAAACACTTGCCAGTTAACAGCACTAGCAGAACCGAAACCGAATGCGCAAATTGCAGCAGCAGCTAAACATGTACCTAGTAATTTTTTCATATATTTCACCTCGTATAAAATCAAATTTAATTTATTATACCATATATTAAATGTATTTTGCGTGAAAGCTAATTTTTTGCGATACTTTTACGTAAAATGTACTTCGTCCTACGCCATGCCGTTCGATAAAGCCATCTTCTACAAGTTCTTTCAAGGCTTTTTCAACTGTAGATATAGCTATATCTGGTTGTTTCTCAAGAATTCCAGATTTCGTAATCTTACCAATAGTGGCATTAATTATGATTTTAATACGATCCTTTGCAGATAACGACATAGTTAGCAATTCAATACGGCTTTCAAAATCACGATAGGCCGCCAAAATAACGCGAAGTATGTATTTGACAAAAGGGACTACATCCTCATCGCCTGTGTGCCAACCTGCGCCGGATTGAGCTAATGCCGCATAATAACTATCCTTTGTACGCTCGATTTTTTGCTCTAAACTAATGAACTTACCTATCATGTACCCATTTTGGTACAAGAGCAACGTCGTCAGCAATCGGCTCATACGCCCATTGCCGTCATTGAAAGGATGAATACACAAAAAATCGTGTATAAATACAGGAATCACAAGCAATGGATTCACCGATTTATCTTGGAGAACCGCATTAATACTATGGCAAATGTCATCTATAGCAGCCGGCGTTTCATATGGTGCCAAGGGCTTAAAGCGCTCCACCTCAGAACCATCCGCAAGCCGCTCAATAATCGAATTCTGCACATTCTTGAACTGTCCGCCAATCCCCTTGTGGGAATACGCATACAAATCGCGATGCAACTGCAGTACAATTTGCCTTGTCAAATCGATATACTCGTAATTTTCGTGTACCGTATTCAACACATCGCGATACCCCATAATCTCTTCCTCATCCCGATTACGAGGCATCACCTTATCCGCCACCAACGACCGAATCCGAGCCTTCGTCGTCACAATCCCTTCAATCCGGTTCGACGACTCCACACTCTGCACCTTCGCAATATCCACAAGCCGCGCCACACTACTAGGCCGCTGCGACACAAACAAATCCTGCCGCCCCTTATACTCATGAATCTGAGACACCAACGACACAACCTCACCATCCCACAGACAATCCTCGAGCCACCGATAATCAAAACTACGCATACCACACCACCTTTCCCCTAAGCGAACATTTCTCCCCTAATTTTAATACAATTTAGGCGATAAATAAATAAAAATATATCTTCCTTCTCCGGCCCTTTGTAGAAAATAATACTAATATAGAATAAAAGAAACCTCGCTCTGAATATGTTGCTAGGGTAGGCTGGGAACTGGATGGTGTCTAAAAACCGACTTTACCCTCACTGTGGATTTCGATTCTCGAAATCTTACGTTCAGGACTAAGTGATGTGTGGCTCCCATGCGTCGCTCCGCTCCTCTGTTAGCTCACACCCTACTTATGTCCCTGCAAAGGCCGTAGGCCGAAGTCAGACCCGGCCGGTATTTCCCTTTCCCGGCCCTTTGAGGAAAATAATACTAATGTAGAATAAAAGAAACCTCGCTCTGAATATGTTGCTAGGGTAGGCTGGGAAATGGATGGTGTCTAAAAACCGACTTTGGCCCTGCGAAGGCCGTAGGCCGAAGTCAGACCCGGCCGGTGGAGGATTTTTAGACACCATCCATTTCTACATACCACACCAGAATGCTAATATTCAGAACGAGGTTTCAAAACATCTATATTAAATTATTTTCCCCAAAGGGCCTGCATTACCTCTTCACCTATGGTTTCTTTTTCAATTTTCATAGGTTTTTGTTTTTCATTATTGGTCAACAAAGCCACTCCAGATTGGCTATACACGGTTGCTTTCACTTCTGTCCATGTTTTTTCGGGACGATTAATTTCAACGGAATAAATATAGGTGTATCCTTCAACGTTGTTTACTTTCACATTGATACGAGCCATACCATCTGTTTTATACACTGTAGAGTTGTCGATAAACCATGTAGAATCATCCGCATCAGCGTCAATATAGTACCAATCAGCTGCATGGGCCACGCCAAAGCCACCTACCAATATACATCCTGCTGCCATCACAGCAGCTAACCATTGTTTCATTATACTCTCCTATGCAGTCCTGTAAACTGCCCAACACTATATGTTCACATTATTACTGTAATTCATACCTTACCATGTAAACACGAGTGGCGACCACATAGGTGATCGCCATTTGTGCATATCTATGTTAGATACAATATATGTTCTTTACGTTATACGCTCTATTATTCGTCGTCTTCGATTTCAGATGCAGGAATCACAGCAACGCTTGCGACCTTATCACCTTCGTCAAGATTTTGCGTTTTAACACCAGAAATGGCTTTGCCTTTTTTCACAGCAATGTCATTCATGTTAAAGCGAATGATTTTACCTTGTTCGGAAATGAGCATCACTTCGTCATCATTGTGAACGACTTCAACGGCTACTACATCGCCAGTTTTGTCGTTAATACGGAAGTTCTTTGTACCGATGCCGCCGCGTTTTTGTACATTGTACGCATCCGCTTCGTTGCGTTTACCATACCCCTCTTCGGAAATAGTAAACACTTGTGCTTCGCTTTCATCAGACTCAAGAACACCAGCGCCTACAACAACGTCGCCTGTTTTCAATTTGATACCACGAACGCCATGAGCCGCACGTTTCATGAGACGAACGTCCTCTTCGTTGCAACGGATGGCCATGCCAAGTTTCGTACCGATTAGGATATCTTGGTTGCCTGTGGTTACGATTACAGAAATCAAGCGGTCCCCATCGTCAAGGTTAATCGCATTGAGGCCAGAACGACGGATGTTGCGGTATTCTTCGATAGCCGTGCGTTTTACAACACCGAACTCAGTAACCATGAATAAGTTTACATTTTCATGGATGCGTTCAAGGTCGATCATAGTCGTAACGGATTCACCCACAGCGAGTGGTAATACGTTGACCATAGCGGTACCACGAGAGTTACGGGAACCTGCTTCTGGCACTTCGTATGCTTTGAGGCGATATGTACGGCCTGTGGATGTGAAGAATAGCAATGTATTATGCGTGCGAACATGCATAATTTGCGTTACATAATCGTCTTCCTTCGTCTTCATGCCGATAACGCCAGCGCCACCTTTATGTTGGTTGCGATATACGTTCGCATTCATGCGTTTGATGTAACCTTGTTTCGTCAAGGTAATTACCATTTCTTCGTCAGCGATGAGGTCTTCTACATCAAGGTCGGACGTATCGATTGTGATTTCACTGCGACGAGGGTCGCCGTATTTCTTTTTCATATCTTCCAGTTCGTCTTTGATGATTTGACGTTGACGCGCTTCGCTAGCCAAGATAGCTTTCAAATCTTCGATCAATGCCAACAATTCCTTGTATTCTTCTTCGATTTTTTCGCGTTCCAAGCCTGTTAAACGGCGTAAACGCATGTCGAGGATGGCTACTGCTTGTTTTTCTGAAAGCCCGAATTTTTGCATCAATGCGTTACGTGCGATTTCATCAGTTTGAGAACTGCGGATTGTAGCGATAACTTCATCGATGTGGTCGAGGGCAATCAACAAGCCTTCCAAGATGTGAGCACGCGCTTCAGCTTTGTTAAGCTCGAATTGAGTGCGGCGTACGATGACATCGAGGCGATGATCTAAGTAGTAACCCAATACTTCTTTCAAATTCAATACGCGAGGATGACCGTCTACGAGGGCCAACATAATCACGCCGAAAGATTCTTGAAGTTGAGTGTGTTTATATAATTTGTTAAGAACGATATCTGGTTGCACGTCAGCGCGCAATTCTATAACGATGCGCATACCTTGACGGTCAGATTCGTCGCGAAGTGCTGTGATACCATCAATAACCTTGTCACGGCTCAAGTTCGCAATCGTCTCGATGACGCGAGCCTTGTTAACTTGGTACGGAATCTCAGTCACTACGATTTTATGCTTGCCCTTCGCCATTTCTTCAATGGTTGCACGAGCGCGCATCTTCACGCTGCCACGACCTGTGGAGTACGCTTTTTTAATGCCTTCTCGGCCCAAAATGAGCGCACCAGTCGGGAAGTCTGGACCTTTAATTTTTGTCATCAATTCGTCCACAGTCACATCTGGATTATCGATGAGCATTTCAAGGCCATTACAAACCTCATTAAGGTTGTGCGGCGGAATATTTGTCGCCATCCCTACGGCGATACCGCTGGAACCATTGATGAGAAGATTTGGAATCTTCGCTGGCAATACGGTAGGTTCTTGCAAGCTTTCATCATAGTTCGGCATGAAATCAACAGTTTCCTTGTCGATATCAGCGAGCATTTCTTGCGTAATTTTTGCCATACGTACTTCGGTATAACGCATCGCAGCAGCACTATCGCCGTCGATGGAACCAAAGTTACCGTGGCCGTCTACCAAGAGGTAGCGCGTATTGAAATCTTGCGCTAAACGAACCGTTGCGTCGTAAACAGAGCTATCACCATGTGGATGATATTTACCGAGTACGTCACCGACGATACGAGCGGATTTCTTGTACGGTTTATTTGGCGTCATGCCTGTTTCGTGCATCGCGTACAAAATACGACGATGTACTGGTTTCAAGCCATCGCGCACATCTGGAAGAGCACGCATTACGATTACGGACATCGCATAATCGATATAAGCGTTCTTCATTTCTTTATCAATCTGAACGGGATGAATATTCCCGTGGGACCATTGTTGGTCTGCCACAATCTCACCTCATTTTACTAACACTGATTACAATTCATCATATTATTATAGCATTTTTGTGGGTTTAGCGCTATTGTTATCAGGATTTTTGTGAAAGCTGCCTCGCCTATTCTAATAGCCAATCCAGAACATTCTTTTGCTCTATACCATTATGGTTATCTGTTTTATGTAATACATCCATTGTAAGTAAATATTTAGGGTAGTTATCATCAAGTTGCTCTAACGATGATAATTCACGTTGTAATGTAGTATCTTCCATCACTGTATAGCTAACTTGATAATATTCTAACCGATGTGGTTTTTTAGCAACAAAATCTATTTCACCATTTTGTAGATGCCCCACATATACACGATAGCCACGTCTAACTAATTCCAAATATACAATATTTTCTAATATATGACCTCGGTCCGAGTCTGTACGACTTAATAAAAACTTACGGAATGCACTATCTACAACATAATATTTGGCATTTCGCTGTAATAACGCCTTCCCCTTTACATCAAACCGGTCAACTTCATAGATTAAAAGACCATCTTTAAGGCCTTGTAAATATTTCTCAACCGTTTTATTATCCGTTTTACGGCCATAACTAGTGAGCGTATTCGCAATTTTCGTAGGATTAATCAGACTCCCTATATTAGCCAATAAATATCTAATAATATCCAGTAATAAAGGAACATCTGTAATTTTTAATCTCGTTACAATATCTTTCAAAACAACTGTATTAAGAATGCTTTCCAAATATTCATCAATGCTTTCATCATCCTCAACACGCACTAATCTTGGAAATGAACTATGTTCAATATATAAATTATATATTTCCATATCTGATAAATTTTGCTGACTATATGCACTGTGAAATTCTTTAAATGAAAGCGGTAGCATCTCAACTTGCACATATCTACCGGTTAATAATGTGGCAATATCAGAGGACATAAAATACGCATTTGAACCAGTAATATAAATATCCACATTGGGTTTGATAAATAAACTCCCTACGACCTTTTTCAAATTGTGGTACATGCTGTACTTCATCTAAAAATACATACATGGGAGTCTCTGGAATCAATCGTTCTACTATATACTCATGGAGGGCATGATACTCCTGTAGCGGTTCAAACTCTAAATCTTCAAAATTAATAGAGATAATTTGATTTGGTTTAACACCACTGTCTAATAATTCTTGTTTAAATAATTCAAATAATGTAGATTTACCGCACCGACGCACACCAGAAACGACTTTTATTACATCTTGATCTTTATGACGTCTCAAAAAATCTAAGTATTGCTCACGTTGAATTAAAGACATCATGACCTCCTTTTCCTAGCACTATATCACTGTTAATACACAATCAGTATATGTGTTTTTAGGATAGCAATCCTAATCCAACTCTATTTTTAAAAATATAAGGATTGTAATCCCTATACTCTTCAATTATAACATATTTAGGGATTGCAATCCTTAAACTTTCCATTTAAACCTGTTCCATTTTTGGAACAAGTTCAAAAACCTTTCTAATTTACCTTTATCATAA